>MDSW01132888.1_pt1 | contig 19874 bp, 12 predicted proteins | sample 811171 | NCBI WGS metagenome assembly MDSW01 (sample SAMN05326641, study PRJNA326480) | marine metagenome | isolation source: seawater | place: Atlantic Ocean: North West | collected 2012 | reverse complement strand
GGGCGCGTCTGACTGACGCTCATACGAATTTGGAATTAAAAAATCGCAAGTTAATTTGGCGTTAATTTGGCCGATACGCGGGTGACTGGGCGTCATACGATTTTCACTTAGGGCACCTCGTCTATTACAGCGCGAAAGGCAGCAGTGAACCCCTCCCTCGTAGGGGCCGGGTAGCGCGACGACCGCCGTAGGGGGTAGTGACGGCGCGCTTTTGCGCGGGGCTCGCCGTCGTCTTCACGGGCTTCTTGTTCTTTCCTCGCACGGACCGCGGCTTCGCCCCGGCGTCCACGTCCAGCAGAGGGCCGTCATCTTCAGAGTCTTCGACCCAGTGCTCCTTCTTCGTCGTCCGCGACGGCTCGACCACGGGGACGGGGTCTTGCGAGTCGCCGACGTCGGAGGGTTGCTGTTTCTTTTTTTTCTTGGAAGCGGCGAGCGGCGCGACGGCGACGCGGCGGCGACGCGACGGCGGCGAACGGGCAGGGCGAAGAGCGCGAGGCGCGGTCGCGCGAGGATCATGACGACGCTCGCGCGGCTCGTGTGGGGTATTCCGCGCGGGGACGTCTGCGCGCGCGGCGTCCGAGGAACGAAAGCGAAACGTTTTCTCTCTCCTCTTTTCCTCTGTTCGTTCGTCCGAGAAAAACCGAGGGCCGCGCGCGTCGAGGAGGGGGGACTTCGCGAGGGGACGGGATGGCGAGACGCGCTACGACGACGACGTGCGCGCGCGAACGAGGGACGCGCGTCGCGCATCGATCGCGTCGTCACAAAGTGCGCTCATCAGAACGAAGAACCCTCCTCCTCCCTCGACCGCCGCCGCCGCCGCCGCCGCCGCCGCCGCTCACGCGCGTCGAAGCCCGCCGTTTTCCTCCTCCTCCGCGCGCGCCTTCTTCCCCCCCATCTTCATCTTCCCGCGCACGAACTCGACCGCGGCCCCGATCCGCTCCGCCGCGCGACCCGGGGTCGGCAGCGCGAGCGACATGGACAGCATCAAGTTATCCTCGCCGCTCGACAGCCGCTCTTCTCGCGCCGCCTTCCACGCGGCTACCTCCTCGCGAGACTTCATCACCGGCGACGCCGCCTTGCCCTCCTCGTACAGCCGGTCGCGGTTCGCTCTGACCTCCGCTCGAGGGAACGCGACCTTCTGCGTGATCCACTTCAGGAAGCGCGTCCGCGGGTCGTTCAGGACGTGGCCCATGCCGCGAATGTTTCGCAGCGGGACCCAGTCGCCGAGCCCGTTGCCCCACACGAGCGTGTGCTCGTCGATGATGCCGCCGATCCAGCACTTCTTCACGGTGTCGATCGTCATCGGACCTCGCGGGAGGCCGGTGCGGTCGCGGTAGAACCAGATGTTACGGCGGATCACTGCGTGCGATTTAGAGAGAGGGAGAGAGGGAGGTCGCGGTGAGTCGACGGATCGAGGATCGAGGATCGAGGTTCGAGGGAGGGCGACGCGAAAAACCTACGGCTCGAGGGTTTGGTTTATTTAGGGGAATCGGGGCTCGCGTCGCGCGCGACGGCGTCTTCGCGCACCCGCTTCGGACTTCATCCGTCGTCGGAAGTTGAGCTTGCTCGGCTTGAGGATCATCTCCTCGGGCTCGTACAGGTCCCCGGTGCGCCGGGGCGGGGCCTCGTCGTCGTATTCGCTCATCGTTCACGGTCGCTGGACACGGATGGATTCTGTGTGCTTTTCTTTTCTTTTCTTTTCTTCTGCGCGCGCGATTCGACCCTCGCCGCGCGGGTGCGTCGGCGCTCGAGCGCTCGCGTCCTCGATGCAGACGGGGCGTCGACGCGATGCGACGACGACTTGGACGAAACGAAGCTCGAACCGCGGGGGCACGACGCGACGCGCTGGGCTTGTGAAGACCCGACCAAGCCGCCGTCCGCGATAAAAAAGCCGAGCGCAGTCGGGATCTCAGCCAATCAGAACGCTGGATACGCGTACTACGCCTATCGCGACTTCGTAACTGTTTGCTCTGTGGCACGGCGCACGCGTACGCGAAAGCGTTTCGCGAGATCCGAGCCGGTCTCACACTACGGTTTTATCCACGGGTGCTTCTCGCAGTTCGCGCCATCGCGCGCGCGCCCGCCGCGCACGCGCTCGCGGATCGCGCGATCGAGCGCGGGGAGCCGAAGCCGGGGGGATGGGCCTCACCGCGTGGACGTACGAGCTCTTCCAGTCGTGGAACATCCTCCCGAAGGACGACCGCGTCGCGCGCCCGAAGACGTGCGAGTTCTGCGCGAAGATCGCGTCGAGCGCGCGCGACGAGACGTTCGTGCACGCGGACGACGCGCTCGTCGTGTTCGAGGACTGGAAGCCCGCGGCGGCGAGGCACTACCTCGTGTGCCCGCGCGAACACATCACGTCCGCGAACGCGCTGAGCGGCGCGGGGAGGAGAGAAGGAGACGACGACGGCGGGGATGGGGACCGGGCGAGAGGAGGAGGAGGCGACGCCGCGATGGCGCGGCGGATGCTCGAGCTGGGGAAGGAGGCGATAGCGCGCGACTACGCGGACGCGACGACGACGCCAGACACGAAGTTTGGCTTTCATCTGCCGCCGTTCAACAGCGTCGATCACCTGCACATGCACGCGTTCGCGCTGCCGTTCGACCCGCCGTGGAAGGAGCACAAGTACGGCGGCGTCTTGGGCTCCGTCGCGTTCGCGGAGGCGACGGACGTCATCGAGAGGCTCGAGCGCGAGGAAGCGGAAGCGGCGGCGGCGGAGGCGGAGGCGGGGCGGCGATCGAATCTCTGACGAAGCCGCGCGGCGGCGTCGTCGTCGTCGTCGTCGTCGCATATAGGATCCTTTAGCGCGCGAGTACACGTACACGTAGGTTCTTCTAGTCTATTTTACCGACAGCACGCGCGCCGTCCGCGGCGTCGTCATCGTCGTCGCATCGCGATCGCGGTCATGATCACGCGTCGTCGTCGTCTCCCCCGACGCCGCTCCTCGCCATCGCGCGTCCAACTTTGCGCGCGAACTCGCTGAACCGCGCGAGGTCCGCGCGCAGGATATTCTCCACGAGCGGCGCGACGGCGCCTCCGAACGGCGCCAACACGTCGGGCACCTCGTAGCTGATCCGAATGCGCACGTTGGTCGCCGCGCCGCCCACGCCGCCCGCGAACGTCACCGCGCCGCGGTTCGGGAGGCCCTCCGTGCTCTGCCAGTGGATCTTCTCGCGCGTGATGGGCGGGAAGTCGGTCGCGGTCCACGAGAAGCTGAAGTCTTGGCCGAACTGATTCGTGCGAAGATTCCATCGGCTCCGCGTCTCGTCCACGACGTCGATGCTGTGGATCCACGGCATCCACCGCGGGATGCGCGTCTTGTCCTGCCACAGCTCCCACACCACCGCGATCGGGACGGGGACGTCCACCTCCGCGGTGTTGTCCACCCACGCGCGCGTTCGCGCGAGCCGCTCCGCGCGACGACGCGAGGGGGGCGGGGCGACGGCGAACGCGACGCGCGCGCGATCTATCGCGCGATGGCGCACAGGAGCGCCGCTGGGGGACGCGCGCGGGGCGGGGGCGCGGGCCGCGACGGCGCGAGCGCGCGGCGCGCGCGCGCGGCGGTCCCCACCGGGCGCGACGCGCGGCGCGCGCGTCGCGGACGCGGACATCGCGCGCGGCCTCGCGAGGCGGTGTGATGGGCGAGGGGGGCTCTCATCATCAGGTCTCATTCAGCTCGTCGTGTCTGAAGAAAATCTGCCAGGCTGTGCGTGCTCATCACAAACGAAAAATAGAGTAGTGTAGCGCCGCCGCTCCCCCGCTCTCACCGCGCGACCCCCCACCCCGGGTTCGCCCGCAGCGCGTTCAGAACCGCGCTCGCGGCGGCGTCGTACGCCTCCGGCTTGTAATGCACGCCGTCCTTCGTGCACTTCCACCCGCACGTCGTCGTGATCCGTTCCAAATCGATCGGCTGGCACGGCGCCGCGGGCGGCGGCGGCGGCGGCGGCGCCGCGTCCTCCTCCTCCGCGGAGGGAACGCCGGCGCCGGCGATTGGACGCGGCGGCACGAGACCCGACTCGATCGCGACCGCGTTGAACGCCTTGACGCGCTTCGGCGTCATGTGCTCGCGCTTCGCCGCGTCGGAGAAGAGCGTCGGGTCCGTCGTCGTCGACGCGAGCCAAAACGCGCGCGGGGCCCCGCGCGTCCGTCCCGGCGTCTCCTCCGCGTCGTCGCCGCCTCCGCTCCCGTCGTCGCCGCCGTCGCCGTCGCCGTCGCCGTCGGACGCGAAAGACGCCGGCGTCGCGGCGACGGCGGCGGTCGTCTTCGCCAGCTGCGTCTTGAGCCCTCTCAGCGCGGCGAGGTACTCCTCCTCCGATCGCACGTGCAACGCGTGCCACAGCGCCGCCCCCATGACGAGGACGTCCGGTGCCGGCTCCTCGCCGCGCTCGATCTCCGCGAGGTACGACGTGATGTTCTGCGCGTACGGCGCCCACTTGAACGCGGCGATCCCGCCGCCGCGAACGCCGGGCGTCGGAAACTCCCAGTCGCGATGCTTCTCTCCGTTCGCGACCGCGTCCATGTCTCTCGCCTCGCTCCACGCGCTGGCGTTCGCGTGCGCAGCGCGCACGATCGCGGCGTAGACGTGCCGCGCGCTCGAGTCGCCGATCACGACGACGCGCCTCCCGTCGATGACCTCGGCCGCCGCGAGATGGCTCAGCTTTTTCGCGCCGCATCGCTCGCGCGCGATCGCGCCCAGGTGCCACGCCGTGCCGCTCCCCGCGAACGAGCTCCACGTCCCGTCGCTCATCTCCCACCCGCCGCACGCGGCGTCGCGCACGACGCCGTTCACGCGACGTATCGCGAGAGTCGTCATCTCGTCCTCCACGAGCCCCGAGGTCGGGTACCGCCACTGATACAGCGCGGCGAGGGCGTAGACGCACGCGGCGAGGACGGTGAACCACGGCCCGGGCCACCCGTCGTCCGGCGTCTTCGCGCCCGGTCCAGATCCCGAACCCTTCGAGGCGGACGACGCGCCCGCCGCGGGCTCGTCCTTGGACGCCGCGCTCGCGTCGTCCGCGGCGGGGACGATCTCGGACGGGACGGTCACGCTGAACGACTTCATCGTCCTCGGCGCGAGGCGTTGTGCCGCGGCGCGGCGACGAGGGTCGCGGTCGATCGAAACAGACGAACGGAACGAAGTCACAGTCGCACAGCAGTCGCCGGCGCGAAAGCCTAGGAGAGCCACACAGTCCTCCTCCTCTTCATCGTCGCGCGCGCGCGAGCGCGGATGGCGTCGTCCGGGGTGGGCATCGCGGCCGCCGCGGCGCGGCACCGCGCGCAGGTCCTGAAGGCGTACCGAGACCTCGTCGACGTCGCGCGCCGGTCGCGCCCGGTCGCGAACCGCGAGAAGATCGTGGCGGAGGCGCGAGACGCGATCCGCGCGAACGCGGACGAGCCCTCCGAGTCGAAGCGACTCGAGCACCTCAAGAAGCTCGTCGCGAGGGTGGGATACCTCCGGATGACGACCCGGAAGGGAGGGAGGCACAAGAGAGAGGCCGGGACGTTCGTCGTGCGCGAGGGGAAGCTCGTGGAAGGCGGCGCGGAGAGGGAGAAGCGCGTCGCGGACGGGACCATCTCGATGCAGGAGGCGCACGAGCTGCACGACCGGCTGATGCGGCGGCAGTACTTCGGGCAGACGCCGCCGCCGCAGTGCCCGATGCTGTGACGACGACGCGATCGAGTAGGACGAGTAGCGCGTAGCTTAGACACTACTGTATGATTCCAAATGCACACCGTGCGGTGATAAGGTTAGTTTCACGGCGAAGCGGGGCGGCGGCGGCGCGGAGGGCGCGCGTCGTCGTCGTCGTCGCGCCTTCGTCGCGGCGTCACACCCGATTCGGACGCTCGCTCGACGTGCTCGCCCTCCGCTCGAGCTTCTCCTCCGTCTGATCCCGCCGACTCGAGATCTGCCTCGCGAGCTCATTCTTGATGCTCTCGTCGTGCGTCACCGCCCACTCCATCTCTCGCTTCCCCAACACCAGACACTCCACCTCGGTCGCCGCGACGACGCTCGCGGTTCGTCGAGGTCCGATCCATTTCTTAGCCGCCGACACCGCCACCAGCGCCGCGCCCCACGACGGCGACGTGTTCTTCGACGACGACGACGACGAGTCCTTCTCGCCCTTCGCGCCCTTCGCACTCGTCGCACCCTTCTCGTCCCCAACCCCGCCGCCGCCGCCCTTCGGCGTCGAGGGCTCGCTCCCGGACTTGGAGCTGTTCGATCGCAGCACCCCCGCGCCGACGCTCATCTCGCCGATGAATTCCCCGGCTTCTCGCGTCGCCACCTTGACGTTCTCTCCGAAGGCGTCTTCCACGAGGACGTCCACGGTCCCGCGCTTGATGAGGAACACGTCCACCGCGCGCTGACCCTGTTTGATGAGGTAGTCTCCCTTCGCGTACTTCTTCGTCGGGAGCTTCATCCCTTTCGCGAAGTCTCTCAGCTTGTTTTTGATGCGCAACGGCGCGGGTTTGACGTTTTCGACGTTTTTCATCCACGGGTGGTTCAACGCCGCCTTCGACGTCATGCGGTCTTTCGGTCTCAGAGTGAGGCACGCGACGATGAAGTCCTTCGCGTTCTGCGAGACCGTGTCCCACTCGTAGCAGTCGAACCCGAAGTCGTCCTTCTCGATGCGTCCGTGCTTGAGCGCTTTCTTCCACAGGTCTCGCGGCATCGCTCCGGTGACGACGATGTAGCCGATGACGCCGAGGCTCCACATATCCACCGCGGCGCCGTAGGATTTCTTCTCGACAACCTCCGGGGCGGCGTACACCGGCGTCCCGACCGCGCTGTCGTCCACGCCCTTCGCGTGCGGGAGCGCTCGGGCGTCGTCCTGAAGCCGGCACCGTTTCGCGAGCCTGCGCGGGGAGGGAGGGCGACGTGATTCATTTTCAATTTTCGCGCGCGCGTCGACGAGGACGGAGGACGAGGAAAGGCGAATGAATGAGAGGGCGAAACGACGGAGGTCCGCGGCCGGGGACCGGCCGCGGCGTCCCGTCCCGTCCCGTCTCGGGTCGGGGAGAAACGCAGCGCGTCGAGGAGAACGCGCACCCGAAGTCCGCGATCACGACGGAGGACAGGTCGTCGTCGCGCTTCAACAGCAGGTTCTCGAGCTTGAGATCGCGATGCACGACGCCGTTCTCGTGCATGTACTGAATTCCCTCCAGCGTCCGCCGGACGACGACTTTCGCCTCCGCCTCGGTGTAGCGCTCGTCCTTCATCTTCAGAATCGCGTCCAGGACCGCGCCGCCGTGCAGAAGCTCCGTGACGACGTACACGTGCTTCTCCTCCGGCTGCACGTACACGGATATCAGCCGCAGGATCGCGTCGTGCCGCAGCGTTCGCAGCGTCTCGATCTCGCTGAGGACCTCTTTGACGCTCATGACGCCCTCGTCGTCCGCGTCGTCCTCGTCCGACGGCTTCTTCACCATCTTCTTCGACGCGTCCACGGCGACGTTGATGATCTTCATCGCGTAGTTCTTCCCCGTGCGCTTCTCGCGCACGCGCTTGACGACCGCGAACCCGCCGGTGCCGATGACGTCCAAGACGTCGTACTTCTCGAGCGGATGGCCTTGGTCGTGCACGCTGAGGTGGAGTTTGCTCACGACGCTCACCGCGCGGAGGTTCGCGCCGTGCTTGCCGCTCAGGCTCCGTCGCGTCGGCGGCTCGCGCTTCTCGGGTTCCTCATCGATCGGTTCCGCGCAGCAAAAGCAGCCCATGACTGGGAGGCGCCGCGGCGCGCGGGCGGATGACGCGCGGCGACGGCGATTCGACGATCGAGGATCGAGGGTTTCAAGCGAAGCGTCAAAAGTCGCGACAGCCAACACGTGCGTGGGCGACTTTCATCAAACTTTTCTCTACACGCACAGACGTGTACACGTCGTGTATCGCGCAAGCGAGCCGCCTTCGCGAGCGCTTCCCGCGCGCGTCCTCGTCTCGCCTCCTCTCCTCTCGTCCTCGTCGTCCCCTCCTCCCCCCGCCCACCCGCCTCGCGCTTCCATCGCGTCACGACGCCCCCCCCTTCGCCCGCAACGCGACGTAGGTGACCGCCGCGTTGGCGAGAAACACGCCGCACTGAGGGTCGTTCCATACGAGCGAACGTCGGGGTGGAGTTCAAAGGCGTCAGTTGAAGTTCAAAGGCGTCGAAGGCGGGGATTGAAAGCGAAGGACCCTGGGCGGAGAGACACGCCGGGCAAAGTCCTTAAGGATCGGCGTTCACCACGCCAACGCGGTCGTATGGGAAACAGTGTATGGGACGCGCCTGCGCCTTGGCCGCGCGCGCCGCGCCGCCGCTCGTCGGCAGGCCCAACCCCTCCAACACCTCCTCTCCGGTCCTCGGGCAGACGCCCTCCATCGCGTTCCTCGCCGCGCGCTTCGCGATGCCTCCGGCGGCGCCGTTGGCATTCTTCTTCTTCTTCTCCTCCCCGCGTTTATCGAGCGGGTCGAACACGAGGCCTTCAAACTCCGAACACAGGCACCCGCGAAACGCCCACTTGATGAGCGAAAAGTTCGACACCCCGCGCAGCGACTCCGGCACCTCCGCGAACGCGCCGCTCTCGTCCCCGAGCATGATGCTCAGGACCATGATGCACGGCCCGATCGCGAGCGCCATCTCCGCGCTCGGCGCGAGCGCGCCGACGGACAGCCCCAAGCACGACGCCGACGCCGTCTGCAGCGCGAGCGTCGTCAAAAACATCTTCTTCCCGCCAGCCCGTAACCCGACCATCGGCCCCATGACGCCGCCGAAGACGACCGGGAAGATCATGTCGATCGGCGTCTCCACCAGGAGCTTGCTGAAGAAGTACGGCCCGGGTTTGTAACCGCCGCTGACGCGGGACATCTCCCTGGAGACCGTCGCGCGTTCGCGCGGGAATCCGTTCAGCGACCGGCACACCGCGAGCATCGACGTGTTGATGCACGCCTGCATCATCACCGCGGCGCGTCGCTTCACGGACTTGCCGCCGAGGCCGACGTCGTAGTTGCAGCCGCCGAACGCGAGCGCGAGCGCGGCGGACGCGACGAGCCTGACGCCGTTGACCCAAGCCTCGCGTCTGCACTGCTTAAACGCGCGCCCGACGAGAAGCTTGAACTGTCCGAACGCGCCCGGCGGTCGCCGACGCGCGCCGGCGTCCTTCTCCCTCGTCCCCCTCGCCCCCGGTTCGATCCCCGTCGCCGTCGCCGTCGCCGTCGCCTTATCCGACGCGCGCAGCAGCGCCGCCGCCGCGGTGGCGTGGCGCTTCGCCGCCGCGGTCGCTTTCCACGCCTCCGCGATGGCGTCGACGCGTTCAACGTCGGCGCGTTCCGCCTCGACGCCGCCGTCCGCGTCCACGGCGACGAGATCGATCAAAAACTCCGCGGGGTTGTGATACCTCGGGCACGCGTGCCCGATCTCCTCGAAGTGCCTCAGCGCGTCCTTCGCGGGGCCGCAGTACGCGACGCGCCCGCCAGAGGCGAGCAGAAGGAGGTCGTCGAGCGTGTCGAAGATGGCGCTCCTCGGCTGGTGCAACTGAGGGCCGTTCCGTACAAAAAAGTTCACCGGTCAGTTGAAAGGGGACGCGATCACACGTTGAAACCGAGCGGTGGGTGAAAAACGGTTCTCACAGAACGCACCACGCACACCACCGCGGCGGCTTCCTCGACCGCGGTCTCTCTGAGCTTCTGGACGATCTTGTCCGCCTGGTGCGCGTCCAGACCGGTCGTGGGCTCGTCCGCGAGGATGACGCCGCCGCGTTGTGGGCTCGACGACGATGCCGATGATGTCCTCGCCTCGTGCCCCCCCCCCGCGCCCGCGCCCGCGTCCGCGTCTCTTCTTCTTCTCGCGTTGCGAAGGCACAGCGTCTCCGCGGCGATGGCGAGGCGTCGCCGCTCGCCGCCGCTTATCCCGCGCACCGCCTTCCCGCCGGTGTCGCCGCCGACGTACGTGTCCGCGCACGCGACGAGCCCGAGCCTGCGGATGATCGCGTCCACGTCCGCGGCGTCGCCGCCCTGCAGCGCCGCGTCGAGCGTCAGCGTCTCTCGGACCGTCAGGTTGCTGAAAAACTTTGGATCCTGCTCGACGTAGGACAGCGGCGTCGCCCCGCGACCGCCGCGACCGCTCGCGTCGCCGGCGTAGGCGACGCGCCCGGTCGCGACGCCGCGCCTCGCGCGTCGCTTGCGCATCGTCGTCGTCGTCGCGGTGTTCGTCGCGGTCCCGTCCGTCTTGAGCCTTCCCGCGAGGACGTTCAGGAGCGTCGTCTTCCCCGAGCCCGACGGGCCCAGGATTCCCAGCAGGCGCGACGCGCGCGCGACGCCGCTCGTGCCGTCGAGGACGACCCTGTTCGCTCTGCCCACGACGTACCGGATATCGCTCCACGCGAGCGCGTCGTCGCCCGTCGCGGCGTCGCCCACCATCGCGGCGTCGCCCGTGGCTCGGTTCCCCGCGCGCGCTGCGAGATGCTGACAACAACAACCGCCGCGGTTGATGAGTCGCGCAATCCGACTTTTTGAACTCCCGATTGCGACGACGACGGCGTCACATCGACGGCGGCGGGACGAGCCCGGCGCCGCGTCGGACCCCAGGGCGGCGGCGGCGCCCCGCGCGGGGATGGACGATGAGGCGAGGACGCTCACGAGGCGCGGCGCCGCGCTCGTGAAGTACTGCCGCGGCGGCGCGCGGCCGCATCTCGCGCACGTGCAGATCTCGAGCGACGCGCGCGCGATCGAGTGGGTGGGCCGACGCGCCAAGACGAAGCGCGTGTCGCTGCTCGGCGTCCTTCACGTCGCGGAAGGGCGCCGGTCGGACGTCTTCAAGAGGGCGTCCGCGACCGAGCGCGTCCACCCCGACGACGTGTGCTTCAGCGTCGTGTACGATCGCGAGCGCGGACGAGGCGACGCGGGGGCCGACGGCGACGGCGACGACGACGACGACGACGACGTCGCCTCGACCGGCCGAGCGTCGACGACGACCGTCGCGCGCGGGGAGAGCGGCGCGGACGCGGGGAGGAAGAAGCGCCGCAGGACGTTAGATCTCGCGTGCGAGGACGCGGCGCAGCGCGCGACGTGGGTGCGCGGGATCCGGCTCGCGGTCGAGACGGCGCGACGCGCGGCCGCGGCGACGCGACGCGACGCGAAGACGGCATCGATGATGCCGTCTTCGACGCCGTTCGCCGCCGCCGATTCCGCCGCGGACCGCGCCGAGCGCGCGCGCGCGTCCACCGACGCGTCCACGAGCGGCGGAAACCCCGCGCCGCCGCCGCCCGGCGACGTCTTCGTCTGGGGCCGCGTCCCGAGCGTGATGACGACGCCGGAGACGCTCGCGTCGTCGCCGCATCACGTCGTCGTCGACCGCTTCGTGATGACGCCGTCTCCCGTCCCCGCGCTCGGAGGCGCCGCGTGCGACCCGCGCTCGATCGCGCTCGGGACGCGGCACGCGGTCGCGGCGACGTGCGCGGGCGGAGTGTACACGTGGGGCGACGGCGTCGGCGGGAGGCTCGGGCACGGCGACGTCGTCGACCGCGCGACGCCGACGCGCGTGCGCGCCGCGGACGACGTGTTCGACGTTAAAGCCGGCGGCGGCGGCGACGGCGGCGCGCGCGCGGTGGTGAGATGCGGCGGCGATCGCACCGTCGTGTTGACGCGCGATCGCGACGACGACGGCGTGGAAGACGGCGGCGGCGCGTTGTACGCGTGGGGAGGGTCCGGCGACGACTTTGGCGTCGGCGGCGGCGGCGGCGGGTCGTCCGCGGAGGACGCGGCGACGCGATGGACGCTGTCGCGGATTTGGTTTTCGTCGTCGTCGTCGTCGTCGCCGGAGGCGCGCATAACGCGCGTCAGCGTCGGGATGTTCCACGTCGCCGCCGTGTCCGTGGACGGCGCGCTGTTCACCTGGGGCGAGGGCGCGTTTCACGCGCTCGGGCACGGCGGCGGCGGCGGCGGCGGCGGCGGCGGCGGCGCGTCGCGCCCGCCGACGTCGGAGCCGCGACCGAGACGCGTGGAGGGACTCCGCGGGCGCGTCGTCGCGGACGTCTCGTGCGGCGTGTGGCACACCGCCGCGGTCGTCGACGACGGACAGCTGTACACGTGGGGCGACGGCGACGGCGGGAAGCTCGGGCACGCGGACGTGACCGACGACGTCCCGGTGCCGACGCCGCGGCGCGTCGCGGACTGGACTCCGGGAGGAGGAGGAGGAGGAGGAGGAGAGGAAAAAAATGCGAGCGAGATCGTCGTGATCGTCGCGGCGTCGTGCGGGCAGTCGCACACGCTCGCGCTGGACGCGAACGGCGTCGCGTGGTGTCTCGGGAGCGTCGGCAAGACGGGCGCGCCGCCGCCGCCGACGCCGCGCCGGATCGCGTCCATCCCCGACGCGGTGGCGTCGCTCTCGAGCGGGGACTCGCACGCCGCGGCGCTCACGCGGCGCGGACGGCTCTACGTCTGGGGCGTCGGGAAGCGCGGCGCGCTCGGGCACGGCGGCTTCGGCGAGGAGCTCGCGCCGCGGCTGCTCGAGGGCGCGCTCGAGGGGCGGACGATACGCGAGGTGACGTGCGGGCCGGAGAGCACCGCGGTCGTGGTCGACGCGGCGGCGTTGACCAAGAGGGAGAAGATTGAGGTGCGTTCTATACACTGGTCCCCATACGACCGCGTTGGCGATGTGGACGCCGATCCTTAAGGACGTTTGCCGGCGTCTCTCTCCGCCCACACCTCGCTTTCAATCCCCGCCTTCGACGCCTTTCAACTCCATCTGACGCCTTTGAACTCCACCCCGACATTCGCTCGTATGGAACGACCCTGAGCTCGCGAAGGCGGCGAAGAGGGAGAAGATCGAGCTCGCGAAGGCGGCTTCTTGGAGCGGGGAGTCGAGCGCGAGCGCGCGGCGCGAGAACCCACCGCCTATTCCGCCGCCGCAGCGAGAACGCGAGCGCGAGCGAGTGCGCGAGCGCGTCGCGGCGACGAACGGCGACGACGTCTCCGTCGGAAAGACCCGGAAAGACCCGACGACGGTTTTCGCCGGCGCGCGCGTGCACGACGTCGTCGAGACGGGTACCGGCGGCGGCGGCCCGGGGTCGGTCCTTCGCGGCGCGGGGTTAGCCCCGCGCGGCGGCAGCGGCGGCGGCGGCGGCGCTCCGGCCGTCGGTCCCCGCCGCCACTCGATGGACGTTCTTCGCGAACGCGACGCGTTGCTTCTAGAAGTGCGCGAGCTCCGCGAGGCGATGACCGCGGCGAGGGCGAGGGCGTCTTCGTCGTCGTCCTCTTCTTCTTCTTCGACGCCGTCGTCGTCGTCGTCGCCGCCGTCGCCGTCGACGATGGACGCGCCGGCGACGCCGGCGATGCGCGCGGTCTTGAACGACCTCGCCGGCGCGTCTCGCGCGAGGATAGCCGCGGAGGCGGCGGCGGAGGCGGCGCGCGCGGAGGCCGCTCGCGCCGCCGCCGCGCTCGAGGTGAAAGCTCGGACGCTCGAGGAGAAGGTCGCGCTCGCGGAGATGGAGCTCTCGAGTCTGAGGCTCGCCGCGTCGCGGGCGGGGGGAGGGGACCTCACGCCCGCGGCGAGGAAGGACGGCCGCGGGTTCGGGTTCGGGTTCGGGCACGACGACAACCCGTATCCGCATCCGTCAGAAGAATTTCAGCCGGGCACGCCGCGGGACTCCCCGAGCGAGGACGAATCCGCGACGACCGCCGCCGCGAACGCGTCGTTCGTCGCGTCGCTTCGCTCGCCATCGACGATATCTCCTACGCGAGGCCGCCGACCGGCGTGGGACGACGACGACCGCGGCGATGCGGTCGCCGCCGCGCCCGACGGGACGCCGTCGGAGTCGGAGTGGATCGAGGAGCACGAGCCGGGCGTTTTTCTCACCGTCGGCGTCGACGCAACGACCGGGGAGGAGACGCTCCGCAGGGTGCGGTTTAGCAAGACGACGTTCAAGGACGGCGCCGCGAGGGGGTGGTGGGAGGCGAATCGCGCGAGGATCGTCCGCGAGAGGGGTCTAGCCCTTCCGCGATCGAGGGTTTAGGAGTCGTCGCGACGTCAAAAAAAATGAGACTAAAAAAAAAAATCCTTCCTGCTACGACCGCTCGCTCGCTTCGCTCTTCTCCTCGCTCTGCGGCCCCCACTTGATCAAAATAAACCCGAACGCTAAGAAGTCGTACAGCGTGTGCGTGAACGCCGCGGTCCCCAACCCGTCCCGCACGTACTCCAGACCGAACAGCGCGCCCGCGCCCGTGGCCCAGTAAAAGTACGCCGGCGTGATGGCGTGCAGCGCGCCGAAGAACACGCTCGTGGACGCGAGGACGAGCGCGGACGACGCCTCCGCGGGCGCGCCGAGCTCGAGCAGCTTCCCGTCCGCGAACGGCATCAGAAACCCGCGGAAGAAGGCCTCCTCGCCGACGCCGGCGCCGAGCGACAGCGCCAAGACGCCGGGAAGGCCGAGCGGCGCGATGGACGGGAGCACGCCAGCTTTGAAGATATCGCGCACCTCGCCGAGCCACTCGTACTTCTCGTCCTGCGTGATCGCGAACGCGAGCGTGCCCAGGAGCGGGAGCGTCCACAGCGACGCCTGGTCGACGTTGCACGCGCGCATCGCGTCGAGGACGTCCGGGTGGACGCCGAGGAACGACGCGGCGACTTGCGAGCCGACGCCCATGAGAACGTAGAACGCGGTGCTCGTCGTGATGAACGTCATCGGGTCCACGTTCTCGACCTCGACGACGTCTTCGAGGTCGTCGAGGGGGGCGGGGGTTGGGGCGGCGGGGTCGTCTTCGCCGGCGCGCGCGACGACGCGACGCGATCGGAGGCGTCGCGACGATGGCGACGACGACGACGACGATGATGATACCGAGCGACGACGACGGCTACCGTCGGTCGGCGTCGTCGCGCGCGCGCGAGCGAGCGCGGGCGACGCCGCCGTCGCGAGGCGGCATCGCGCGTGGCGCGCGGTCCGCGTCGCGACGACGCCGAAATCGACCGCGTGAGCCATGCGCGCGGTGGTCGCGCGCGAGGATCTGTGTCTGTGCGTCGCTCTTATCATATCTAATAAATAAAAAGTCGTCGCGCGCGTCGTCACATTATCACAGCGAACACTCGCTCATCACATCGCGTCGTCACAGCGCCTCGAACGCGACGATAAAGTCCGGCTGCCGTCCGTTGAACGCCTTCAGACGCTTCAACTTCGCGTCCGTCGGCTTCGTCATCGTCGCGAACCCGACGTTGCCGCCCGGCTCGATCACCTCGGCGGGGATGAACGCCCAGCACTTGACGCTCATCTTTTTCTCCTTCGCCTTGAAGTGCCGCAGCTCGCAGATGATCCGCAAACCGGGCGGATTCGCCTCGCCGAAGCGCAGCGTCTCGAAGTCGACGTGGTTCCCACTGTTGAAGTGCACCTCGTCCCCGCGCGCGCCGTTCGAGAGCATCGTCCGCGGCGCCGCGAGCGCCGCGCCGTTTCCGTCGCAGAGCGTCACGCGCACGTTTAGCTGCTGCAACTTGGACGCGTCTTTTATTCCGCCGACGCGCTTCACGACGAGTCGCACGCCGCCGACGCCGCCGCCGGCGCCGCCCGCCGCGCCGAACGACGTTCCGTCTTCCGCCGCCGCCGGGAGCTCCTCGACGGACGCCGACGGCGACGACGGCGCCGTCCCCGCGCCGCCGCCGGCCGCGAGGAAATCCGCAGCCTTCTCCGCGTCGCCGTCGAACCGCGCCAACGCGCGGCGGACGGCGCTCGGCTCGAACCCCATCGCCGCCAACTGGTCCGCCGCGTCCGCGTCGAGCGTGGAAGACGGAACGTCAACCGTCGCATCATCATCGCCTAAGATGCGCGCGCGCTCGCCCGAAGTCATCGGCCCACCCGGGAGCTCGCCGCCGGCGACTCTGTGGTTCAGAAGGTGCATGAACAGCGCGTAGTCGTCCGCGTCCAACGTCGACCGCCCGGCGCGCGACGCGAGCGACCACGTCTTCGCCATGTCCGACTTGTCCAGCCCGGCGCCCGAGGTGAGCTCGACGAGCGTCGCGCCCGTCATGCCATCCGCGCCGGGCGCGACGTGAGACGCGTGCGCGGACGCGAGCGACGCGCGCTCGTCGGGGGTTAAGGCGCGGACGAACTGCGGTCCCGCCGCCGGCGTCGTCGTCGTCGCCGCGCCGCCGCCGAATCCGCCGTCGCCGCCGAGAAGCCTCGCGCGCTCCTCCCCGGTCAACGCCCCCGGCAGATCCCCCCCGTTCACCCTGTGCCTCAGCAAGTGCATGAACAGACAGAAGTCGTCGAGCGCGAGCCCGGACGCGCCCGGCGGCACGGTCAGCGACCATATCGCGCTCATGTCGGTCTGGTCGAGCCCCGCGTTTTTAGTAACCTCCACGAGAGAAGCGCCGGACATGCGTCCGTCGCCGGCGCGTTCAACCTCGCCAGAGTCCGTGAACCGCGCGTACGCGACGGACGCTTGCTCGCGCTCGGCGGGCGTCATCGCTGGGATGGCTGGCGGCGCGGCCGCGGGCGCGGCGGCGGCGGCGGGTGGGGGAGCCGCGGCGGAGCGCTCCTCGTCGTCGTCCGAGCTCGTCGCGAAATCTTCGACGCCGTCGCTGTCGTACGTCGGCTCTCGCGCGGCGGGTGAAAACGCACCCTGCGCGGGCGTTTCTTCAAAATTCGCGTCGAAGGACGCGAACCCGTCGTTCGCGTTCGCGTCGGTGGGCGTTTCTTCAAACTTCGCGTCGAAGGACGCGAACCCGTCGTTCGCGTTCGCGTTCGCGTCGGAGTCGTCGAAGGAGGCGAAGCTCGCCGTCGCGGAGACCGCCGCGGGTTCAATCTCAGACTTTGGCGCGTCGAACGCGGCGAACGCGCCGCCGGCGGGAGCCGGCGCGGCGTCGAAGGACGCGAACGGGTCCGCCTTCGCGTCCGGGGCGTCGAACGACGTGAACCCGCCCTCCGACGCGACGGGCGCGGGCGCGGGCGCGGGGTCGTCGAATTTCGCGTCGAACGACGCGAACCCGCCCTCCGCGGCGGCGGGCGCCGGCGCGGGGTCGTCGAACTTCGCGTCGAAAGACGCGAACCCGCCGGACGCGTCGTCGTCGCCGAAAGACGCGAACCCGTCGCCGTCCGTGGATTCGAACGCGGCGAAGCCCGCGGTCGCCGTCGCTGCCGTCGCGGCCGTCGCCGCCGTCGCCGCCGTCGCCGCGTCCTTCTTCTCGGCCTCTTCTGCTTCGTTCTCCTTCGCCGGCGCCTCCTCCGCCGCCGGCGGGTCGTCAAAGTCGGCGTCGAACGCGGACGTCTCTTTCCCCGCGCTGAACAGCGCCTCGGTGAGGTTCTTCGCCTCTTTCGACGCCGTCGCGCGTCGTTCATCCGGCGTGTCCGCGAAGTCCAGCGTCGCCGCGGGCGTCGCGCTGGGCGTCTCCGACGCGACCGGGACGGGTTTCGGCTTTGGCGTCTCCGACGCGACCGGGACGGGTTTCGGCTTTAGCGTCTCCGCGCGCGCCGCCTCCACCTCCGCCTCCGCCGGCGGCCTCTTCTCCTCCGCCGGCGCCGCCGACGCGGGCGCGCTCGCCGTCGCGGCGAACGCCCTCGGCTGGTACCCTGGCCTCGTCGCCGACGCCTTCTCGCCCGCGATCGGCGTGCTGTTCGCGGAGTCCGGGAGCGCCGTCCCGCCCGGCGTGTGCCGCGCGGCGATGATCCGCGACGCCTCCGCCTTGGCCGCGGCGATGCGCTCCCGCGCGGCTTTCTCCGCCGCCTCCCGCGCCTTTTCCTCGCCAGCCGCCGCCCTCGATCGATGCACCGCCGCCGCGTTCGCCGCCGCCTGCTGCTCCGCCTCCGCGGCGTTGACCCTCGCGTCGTTCGCCTCCGACGTCGCGCGCGCGACGGCCGCCGCGAGCGAACGCAGCGCGGCGAGGTTTTTCGTCACCGACGCGCGCGCCGCGGCTTCGCGCGCCTCCGCGTCGAGGCGGTCCTTCTCCGCCTTGTCCCTCGCGTCCTCCAACGTCTTCACCTGCTTCGCCGCCGCAGCCTCCCTCGGGCGCGTGAACCGGAGGCGTTCCAGCGCCGCGGAGAGCTTCGTCTGCTCCGCCGCGAGCGCAGCCTCGCGAAGCGCGAGATCTTCCTCCACCGCCGCGCGCTCGCCGTCGACGCGGCGATTCTCCGCGGCGAGTTTTTTCCTCAACTCTGTCGTCTCAGCCTCGACGTGCTTCAGTATCGCGGCGCGCGCGATGGACGCGAGGTGCGCGATCCCGTCCGCTTCTTCGCACGCCTTGGCGCTCGCGACGATCTCCGCCTTATCCCGCGCGATCTGATCGCGCGCGCGGCGTTCCTTCGCGTCCGCGACGGCGGCGGCGGAGGCCCGCGCGGCGCGTTCGCCGTCGAGCTTGGACGCCCACGCGGAAACCTCCGCGACGTCGTTGGCGAGCTTCAGCGCGCGCTTCTCTCGCTCCGCCTCCTCGAGCTTCGCCTCCACCTCGAGCGTCGCGCGGAGATCCGCGAGCTGCTGATGAAGCTCCGCGAGCTTGGCGTCGTCCGCCGCCTTCGCCGCGCGGATGCTCTCGCGCGTCTTCTCCAGCGTCTCCTCCGCGACGAGGAGCTCCTTCTCCGCGGCGGCGCGGCGCTCCGCGGCGTCCGCCGAAACCTCCGCGGCTTTCGCCGCCTCCTCCGCCGCCTTCGCCTCCGCGACGACCCTGACCGCGACGAGCTTGTCGAGGTCCGCCTTCAGATTGGCTCGCACGTCCTTCAGCGTCGCTCTCGCGTCCACCTCTTTCGCCTTGGCATCCGCGAGCTTCACCTCCTCCGCGGCGATCGCGACGTCGTGATCCTCAACCGCGGCGGCGGCGTCCGCGATCGCCTCCTCCGTCGCCGCCGTCGTCGCGACGACGCGCTCGCGCAGGCTCGCGAGCTCCGTCTCCGCCGCCTTCACCGCCGCCGCGCCGCGCTCCATCTCGCTCTCGAGCGACGCCTTCGCCTGCGCGAGCGCGCCGCGCGTCTTGGCGATCGCGGACGCCTCCTTCTCTTGCGCCACCTCTCGCGCCGCGCGCTGCTCCTTCACCAGCTGCTCCGCGTCGGCGAGCTCCACGGAGAGCTCCACGAGCCTCTGCGTCGCCTCCGCGGACGCGTGCGCGTGCGCCGCGCGGATCTGCGTCAGCTCAGCGGTCGCGGTCGCGATGTCCGCCTTGATTTTGTCCACCGGCGCGGCCGCGACGGCGACGTCGGCGTTCGCCTCGTCGACTTGCGCCTTGACGGAGGCCACCAACGCGTCGTGCTCCGCGCGCGCGGTGAGCTCTTCCCTTTTAAGGCGCTCCGCCTCCGCCTTCGCGGCGGAGAGCGCCTCGAACGCCTCCGCGAGCTCCGCCTCCGCGCGCGCCTTGGCCGCCTTGGCGTTCTGATCCGCCGCGCGCTTGATCTCGTCAGCCTCCGCGGCGGCGGCGCCCGCGCGGTTTTTCGCGTGCGCCGACGCCTTCTTCACGTTGGCGTCGATCCCCGCGGCTTGATCGCGGACGCGCTCGAGCGCTGCCTCCGCCGCGCGCGCGTCCGCCTCGAGCCGCGCCGTCGCAGCCTTCGTCTCCGCCTGCGCCGCCGCGGTCTGCGCGCGAATCTTCGCCGCCTCGTCGGCAGCCGCGCGCGCGCGCGCCTCCGCGGCGGCTCTCGTCTCTCTCGCGCGCTTCGTCTCCTCGATCGCCGCGAAGCGCTCCGACTCCGCCGACTCCACGTCCGCCTCCGCGCTCTCGGCGGACGCGATCGCGCGCGTCGCGGCGTCCTGCGCGTCGCGCGCCTCGCGCTTCGCCGCGAGCGCGGCGTCCTTCGCCGCGCGGACGTCGTTCTCCGCCTTGGCGCGCGCCGACCTGGGTCCGTCGTTCAAAGCGACGTCGGGGTGGAGTTCATAGGCGTCAGAAGCGGAGTTGAAAGGCGTCGCGGTCGGGCGTTGAACGCGAGGGGTGCGCGGAGAGAT
>MDSW01102985.1_pt1 | contig 19875 bp, 18 predicted proteins | sample 811171 | NCBI WGS metagenome assembly MDSW01 (sample SAMN05326641, study PRJNA326480) | marine metagenome | isolation source: seawater | place: Atlantic Ocean: North West | collected 2012 | reverse complement strand
TGATAGTACAGATTTTTCAGATTTAAATCAGAGAATGATAGCTTGTCATAGGTTAATAGCAAAAATTCCAACTATTGGTGCAATGGCCTATAAATATTCAGTTGGACAACCTTTTGTATACCCACGTAACGATTTATCTTATGCTGAAAATTTTTTATATATGACTTTTTCTGTTCCATCAGAAGATTTCAAAATTAGTTCAAAAATTGTAAGAGCAATGGATAGATTTTTTATGCTTCATGCCGATCACGAACAAAATGCATCTACATCAACTGTAAGATTAGCTGGATCATCTGGAGCTAATCCATTTGCTTGTATTGCTGCTGGTATTGCTTCATTATGGGGACCTGCACATGGTGGTGCCAATGAAGCTGTTATAAAAATGTTAGAAGAAATAGGAGATGTATCGAATATTCAAAAATTTATAGATAAAGCGAAAGATAAAAATGACCCATTTAGATTAATGGGTTTTGGACATAGAGTATATAAAAACTATGACCCTAGGGCAAAAGTAATGAAAGAAAGTGCGCATGAAGTATTAGAAGAATTGAATAAACTTGATGATCCTCTTTTAAAAATCGCAATAGAGCTTGAGAAGATTGCATTAAAAGATGAATATTTTGTACAAAAAAAATTATTTCCTAATGTTGATTTTTACTCAGGAATTATTTTAAAAGCTCTAGGTTTTCCTACAAGTATGTTTACTGTTCTATTTGCCATTGGTAGAACTGTTGGTTGGATTTCACAGTGGAAAGAAATGATTGAAGATCCAATAAATAAAATTGGAAGACCAAGACAACTATATACTGGGTACAGCAGTAGAGAATATGAAATTGAGGACTCTAGAGAGAAAAAATCAATATTTAATTGGTTATGGAAAAAAAATAGTTAAATTATACTTGAAATTCTATTTGCACTTACTTCGAAGGGGCTTTTATTAGACTCAATTGCCGACATATGTTTATTAATGTTATCAATTTGATTATTGCGGATATTTTCATCACTAATTAATTTTATAAATGCATAAATTAATTTTTTTTCAGTAAGATTAGAATTAATTATTTCAGGAATAATCATATCATTACTCACTATATTAATTATACAAGCAAATTTAATTTTAACAAAAAATTTAAGAATTAATTCAGTTAAAGAATTTAATTTATAAATTACAATTTGTGGTATATTTCTTTTAGCTATTTCTAAGCTAGCTGTTCCTGAACAAGTAACACTAATGAAAACATCATCATAATAACTATCGATTTTATCAAATCTATCAGAAATGATAGTTTCAGTTTTCCAATGAGTAATTTTTTTTGAAATTATTTTTTTAAGATGAGGTAATGTTGGTATAAAAATTTTATAATCTAATTTATTTGCATAAATATAATTTTCAATAATATTAAAATATTTGAATAACTTATTTATCTCATTTTCTCTACTTCCAGGTAAAAAAGAAATATATTTATATGACTCTTTTTTTATTCTCTTATTAATATGATAAACTGGATGTCCTATAAATGTAGTTATACAATTAGGGTAAGAAAAATATTTTTTTTCAAATTCAAATAATAAAAATATCTCATTAAATAAATTTGCAAATTTTTTTGCTCTTTTATCTCTCCAAGCCCAAACTGTAGGAGCAACTATTTGTATTATTTTATTAGAATAATTACTTTTTCTAAGTGATTTTACTAAATTATAATTAAAATCTGGTGAGTCTATGCATATTATTAGATCATATTTTTTTTTTAATATTATTTTTTTTAAAAATTTAATCATCTTTAAATATTTGCTTAAGGATACAATTACTTCAAACAATCCTATTGATTTGAATTCTGATATGTCATAGTATTTTTTATTTAAATATTGTTCTGATCTTTGACCACAAACTCCATCAACATTTATATTTTGTAAATTTAACCTCGATAAAATATTAAAGCAGATATTTTCACCAGATTGCTCAGTACTACAAACAAATATATTTTTTTTACTCAACTTAAAACCATACAAGAGATAAAAATTTTATTTTTGTTAGCATAATCTATAATTTGTTCTTTATTTATGATTAGACATTTATCTTTTTCTAAAAAAATGCCTTCATAATCATATTTTTTTATATTTTTAATTGTGTCTAATCCAATAAGGGGTATATCAATTATGTTACTTTGATTTTTTTTTGTAAACTTTACAAGTATTCCCTTGTCACCTTTTCTTTTATATGAAGCACATCTTTCTATTAACTTATCTGTACCTTCAATTGCTTCAAGCCCTAAAACTAATTGATTTTGAATAATAATCGATTGACCAACATCTAATTTTTTAAATTGTTTATAAATTGATTTAGCTTTTATAAAATTTTGATTTGCAATTTTTGATGGAAAAATTGAATTAAGATTTTTTTCAGTTGAAAATATTTCTGAACAATACTTTGTCCAATTAAGAAACTTAAATCCATTTTTTTCTAAATATTTTTTTATAGCAATTAATAAATTATTATCTCCTTTTTTTTCTAAAAGTAAATTTTTAGCTAATTTTATTGTTTCTAGATCAAAACCCAAATCATAAATGCTTGGTCTTCTAATACTTCCTGCAAATATAATTTTTTGTAAATCATTTTTAAGCAAAATATTAATAATTTTTTTTATTGAAAGAATGTCAATTTCAATATGTTTTTCTTTTTTATAAATATTTTTATTGCCTACAGAATTTAGCAATAAATATGTTACATCAAAATTTTTATTACTTAATGTTTTTCCTATATATAAAGGTAAATTTCCATCACCTGATATTAAACCAACTTTATTCATTCTGTAAACTGCATAATCCTCTTTTTGTATTTTTGTTTATAAATTTTAAAATTTCATTCACTTCTTCTATTTTAATATTATTTGGGTCTAAGTTTTTTATATTATTATGTATTGTATCTTTTTTACTAAATATTTTTTTAATAATAAAACTAATCTCATTAATAGCTGAACTATTACAGCCCTTCCTCTTCAATCCTACTATATTTATTCCTTTTAGTTCCTCTCTTATGCCAGTATATAAACCATAAGGAATAATATCTTTTTCGACACCACTCATTCCACCAATCATCGCATATTTTCCAATTCTAACGAATTGATGAACTGCACAATTACCACCAAGAATTGCATTATTATCAATTTCAACATGACCAGCTAATGTAGCATTATTGGCTAAAATTACATTTGAATTTATTTTACAATCATGAGCTATATGTGAACCTACCATAAATAAACAATCATCTTTAATAATTGTCTTCAAACCTCCACCATTAGTACCTGGGTTTACTGTTACATTTTCTCTAAATTTATTATTATTGCCAATTTCTAAATATGATTTTTCATTATTAAATTTTAAATCTTGAGGTTCTGAACCAATAGATGAATTAGGAAAAAATATATTATTATCATTAATAGTTGTGTTTCCTGTTATAGAAACATGTGAAACAAGTTTGTTTTTTTTACCAATCTTTACATTGTCTCCTATAAAACAAAACGGTCCAATTATTGTACTTTTATGAATTTCTGCATTTTTAGATATAACTGATGTTGGATGAAACACATCCTTCTAATAAAATATTATGTATATTTTTGAATAATTTAATTATTACAAATTATTACTTATAAGTTATCATTGCAGAGAATTCAGCTTCACTTAACTTTAAATTATCTTTTGTACATAAACCATAAAATTTATAGACATCCTTAACCTTATTTAAAAACTTAACTTCAAAAGTAACGTTATAATTTGGCAAAATAGGTTTTCTAAACTTTGCTTTATTTACACTCATAAATAAAACAGATTTATCAGAATATTCTTTTAATTTATATGACACAACAATTCCTGCAGTCTGAGCCATTGCTTCGACAATTATTACACCTGGAACTATAGGATTATTTGGAAAATGTCCTTTGAAGAAATATTCATCTTCTCTGAATTTACGTTGAGAAATACCATGTTCTCCAGGAATTTTTATTTCACAAGAGTCAACAAATAAAAAAGGGTCTCTGTGAGGTATTAAACTTTTAATATCATTTTCTTTTAATAGCATTTAATCTCTCTAAATTAATAATTTCTCTTTTCCAAACATTAATATCTTTTGCTGGAAAACCAGCAACGATTTTATTATCATTTATGTTTTTAGTGACACCACTTTTTCCAGCAATTGTTACATTATTACCAATTGATATATGACCTGATAATCCTGCTTGCCCTCCTATTTTTACATAATTTCCTATTTTTGTACTTCCTGCTATACCTACTTGTGCTGCAATAATTGCATGTTTACCTATTTGGACATTATGAGCAATTTGAACTAAATTATCTATTTGTGAATATTCTCCAATTGAAGTGCTTTCAAATACAGCCCTATCTATTGTGGTATTACAGCCTATTGTTGTTCCTTTAGAAATTATAACATTACCAATGTGAATTATCTTTTTTTTGCTTTTTTCTTCAAAACCAAAACCTGAATATCCTATTTTTGCACCCGATTTAATTTCACAGCCCTCTCCAATAGTTGCGTTAGAGATTGATACATTATTATGTATAATACAATTATTTTTTATTATAACATTCGGTCCAATACTAGAGTTTGATCCAATTATAGTATTTTCATAGATTTCAGTATTTTTATCTATATTCACAAATGAATTAATTTGAACATTTCTATGAATTTTAGAGCTTTTATGCAAATTAGTATTTTTATCAATAATTCCACTTGATTTTGAAACACTAACATTAAAGATTTCAATTAAGCATGCAAAAGAAAGATACGGATTATTAACTATGATTGGCATACAATTACTAGGTAAATATTTTACGAAATTCTTATTAATAATGCAGGCTTTCGCCTTTGTATTCTTAAGACTATCAATATATTTAACATTAGAAAAAAAAGAAATTTCATTTGTTTGAGCACTTGAAATGGAATTGATGCCGGTAAATATTTCATCTTTACTTATATTTGACTCAACATTAATTAAATTTTCATTTAATTTTGAGGCTATTTCTGAGTATTTAATTTTTTTCAAATTTTTCAAATTTTAAATTAATTTCAATTTTTTCTAACTCTTTTTTTAAAACACTTGTAATGTTCAATGTATTTGATGCAATTAAGTAATTTGATTCATCCAATATCACATCAATATTATTATTTTTAGCATAATTTTCTGCTATTTCAATTATTACTTTTAGCATTAATTTTCTTATTTCAATAATTTGATCTTGATAATGTAAATTAAAACTATCGATTTTGCTTGAAAATTTACTTAACTCAATATTGTAATTATTGATCATTTTATTTATTTCTTGATTATCTAATATTAATTTTGCATTATCAATTTCTTTTTGTAATTCCTCTAATTCTTTTTCTTTTTTTTTGAATATTTCTGAAAAATATTCTTGATCAAGATTAATTTCACTAATTATTTTTATATAAAAATTGTTTGAAATTATTAAGTCTTCAATATCTATTACTGCTATATTTGCTGAATAACTATTTTTTGAAAAAGTAAAAATAATTAAAATAGAAAATGCAATTAATTTATTCAATCTATATTTCCAATTGAAAATAAGAACATTCTATTAATATCATAATCTTCGTCCATTATTGGGAAACCCCATGAAAAACCTATTGGACCAATAGGTGAATAATACTTAATTCCGAAACCAACAGAAGCTCTTAAACTATTATCATTATTTGTTGGTTTAGATTTATTTTCCCATAAGAGTCCATAATCATTAAATAAATTAAAATATAGAGGAAAATCTGAATTTTGCGTTAATTCACGAGAGATATCTAATTTTGTAACTATTAAATTATTACCACCAACATATGATGTTCTTGAATTTCTAGGGCCAGCACCATATGAGTCAAAACCTCTTAGCCATCTTCCACCTAAAGAAAATTTATCATCAGTCAGTATATCGTTATCATTAAGAGAGATTACATTTCCTAATTTAGTTTGAAAAGAAATTACATTCCTATTAAATTGTTTAAAATTTTTAAATGTTAAAATGTTTTTAAATGATCCGTTATTAGAACTTTGAGGGGTTTCAATATAATTAGCATAATTTAAATAAGTACCATATTTGGGAATCATATATGAATTAAGTGTATTATAAACTAAGTTATTTTTGAGTATAAAACTTACATTCAGTCCAGATGACCTTCCTATAGAGTCTGCGACTGTTGATTGATCCGTTACTTTATAATCTTTGATAACATAATCTACGTCGATGCCATGGCGAAGTTTTTCATTTAATTTATAACTTACACCAATTCCTGTTAAAAAAGTATCAAGTTTATATGAACTGGCTACTGCAAAATCTTCTTGTTTAAAATTCGATCTATAAGAAATATCAACGTCATTCTCATAACTAAGTCTATCCGTTGTTTCTAGAGTAATTTGTGTTTTATTATCTGTAGTATTAATTAATGCATTAACCGATCTTCCAGTACCATAGAAATTTCTTTCACTTAAACCAGCAACAACGCCTAATCCATCAATAGTACCAACAGATACTCCGGCGTTTACAGTACCAGTTTGCGTTTCTTCAACATTTATTTCAATATTTGATGATTTGTAATTTATTTCATTTTCTACTACTTCAACAGATTTAAAAAGCCTAAGAGAATTAAGTTTTTTTTGAATTCTCTTTATTTGTGAGTCATAAATAATATCACCTTCAGCAATTTCTAACTCTCTTCTAATAACCTTATCCATTGTTCTTGAATTTCCATAAATATTTATTTGGTTTGCATATCTAGGCTCAATAGAAACTATGTTATATAAAATGCTTACTTCTAATTCATTCTTTTTATCAAGTGTTTTAATTTCAAATAATTCGATTCCACTTTCTAAAATTATATCAGATATTGATTTTTCTAAATTATTAATTTTCTCAATTGAAAAACTGTCTTCTTTTGAAATAGATTGATTTATAAATTTAATAATATTATTTTCAATTTTATCGTCAATTAAATCATCTTCGTCTAAAATGTTAACATCATTAAATGTATAAATATCTCCCTCAATTATTTCAAAATATATATTAACTTTGTTAGTTAATAAAAACTCAACAGAATAATTAATTTCGATATCAATAAAACCTTTGTTTTTGTAATAATTTTTTAATAACCTAACATCATTTTGTATTACTGACTCTTTAAAATTATTATTTGCAAATATATTAATAAGAGATTTAGTTTTTGAATTTATTACTGATTTTAATTCTCTATTATCAACTAAAAAATTACCATCAAATAGAATATTTTTTATTTTAGTAATTTCACCTTCATTAATATCAAAGTATAAATCTGCAGTATTGTTTTTATCATATATTTTTTTTGAATAACTAATTTCGGTGTTATTATAGCCAAATGATGCATACAATTTATTTATTTCAGAAGTAAAATTTTCTAATGATAATGGATTTAAATTCTTTAAATTAAGTTCGTTAGCATATGTTAATAATTCTTCATCTTTAAATCTCTCATTATTTTTAAAATATATTTCATTAATATTTGCATACTCATTTATAGAAATTATATACTTGTTTTCTTCAGTATTAATAATTACATTTTCAAAAAGAAATGAGTCATTAAGTGTTTTAAGAAGATAGTTTGAGTATTCATCAGAAATTTCAGTAGGCTTATCTTTTATTAAAGATAAAACAACGTCATCATCAGTAAAATTGTTTCCTTTAATATCTATTAAAATTTCATTTGAATAAGCATTTAGAGATAAAAAAAATACACTAATTATATTTATTAAAAACAGTTTTAATCTTCTTTTCAAATTTTTCATGATATTCAATTACATCTTTAATAGTGTTTAATGAAGAATACAAATTTAAAGATCCGACTTTTTTGATTATTTTGTAAATATCTGTATATTTAATTAGATTTTTTTTAAATAAGTTAACAGCGAATTCATTACCAATATTAAATTTTATTAAATTTGCAGGGTTAGACTTATCTAAGTTATTAAAATATTTATAAATTGGAAAATGATCATTTTTAACTTCAAAAAAATTTAAATTTTCAAGTGATAAATTAAATTTTGAATTAACAATTTTTTTTTTATTTTTAGAGCTCATTAAAAAATTTAAAATTGGTATCGACATATCGTTTTTAAACATATTTAAATTACTTGTATAGTTATCTTTCTCAACTATTGAATGAACCAGTGCTTCAGGGTGAATTAATACTTTTATATTTTGATAGGGAATATTAAATAAGTAATGAGTTTCGATTACCTCTAGGCACTTATTTACCAGAGTAGCAGAGTCTATACTATTTTTATATCCCATCTTCCATTTTGGATGTTTTACAGCTTGATTGAATTTCACATTAGAGAGATTTTTGAATTTTTGTTTATAAAACGGTCCACCTGATGCAGTTATAGTAATTTTATTTATTATATTTTTAGAATTATAAGAATTTATATATTCAAATAATGAAAAATGCTCAGAGTCTAATGGAAATATATTTGTTTTATTGAAGTATTTTTTTTTTTCAAACAAATGCCCTGCGGAAACAACTGCCTCTTTACTAACTAATCCTAAATTATTTGTATTATTTACAATATCATCAAGATAATAAAGTGATTTATAACCTGATATTGCCAGTAATGAATAATCAGATTTAGATTTTTTTAAATAATATTTTAATTCTTTAAATGAAAATAATTGAGTATTTTTATTTAATTTAGTTTTAATAATTTTTGCTGCGTCTTTATTATTCAAATAAACATATTTTGGTTTAAATAATTTTATTTGATTTAATAAAGTAGCAGTATTTGAATTAGCGCATAATAAGTTTATTTTAATTTCTGGAAAATATTTATTTATTAATGCTAGAGCTTTTTTACCTATTTGACCTGTACTTCCATAAATATTTATGATCATAATAATTTATATAATAAAGAAAAACTAACTAAAGATAATACAAAACTATCAAAGCGATCAAAAAAACCACCATGTCCTAATAATAAGTTACTAGAATTTTTTATATTATTAGCTCTTTTAAAAATTGACTCAATAATATCTCCTAAAAAAGAAGAAAATATAATCAATAAAATAAAAACAGCTAAGATATAAGAAAAATTTATTTGAAACAAATAAGAATAAAAAATACTAATTAAAATAGTAAAAAATATTCCACCAATTAATCCCTCAATTGTTTTATTTGGACTTATGTAGCCTAAAAATTTTCTTTTCCCATACAGACTGCCAACAAAATAAGAAAATATATCAAACGTAATAACTATCAGAACCATTAGGTTAAAATTTACTAAGTGCTCCATTTTAAATTCAATATTAAATAAAAAAATTAATGAAAATAACAAATATATAATTATTAAAATTTTAAATTTTTTAAAATTAACTAATATTTCATATAAAATTAAAAGATAAATAAAAATTATTAAATAAAATATATATCCAAAGTTATAAATAGATAAAAATAAATATATAAATAAAAAAAAAATAGAAATAAATATTCTGCTTAGTAAATTGTTATAAACCATATTTTCTATTTATTAATTTAAATTTAGTAATTATTTTATCAAATTCTTTTGATGTAAATTCAGGCCATAATGTTTCTGTAAAAAATAATTCAGTATATGTTAAATTATACATTATAAAATTACTAAGTCTCTTATAACCACCTGTTCTTATTAAAATATCAGGATCTTCAATTGTTTTTAAAGAAAATAAATTTTTAATTTCAGAACTATTCTCTAAATCTATATTTTCAGAATTCAATTTAAATTTTTTTAAAACCTCTTTTATTTCATCTTTAAAACCATAATTAAAAGCAATATTAAGGTTTAAAGTTTGATTATTTGTATTTATATTTTCAACTTTGCTAAAAATATCTAATATTTTTTTTGGAAGATTTTTTTTTGATCCAAATATATTTATTTTGATATTTTTTTTATTAACTAAATTATCAAATAATTTTGAAAAATTTCCATAAATTATTTCATAAATTACATCCAATGATGGTCTGTTAAAATTTTCAGTAGAAAGTGTAAATAAAGTTAAATTTGATAATTTTAAGTATAACGAATGATCAACTATTTTAATAATGTTTTCAAAACCCCTTTTATAGCCATCAATTTTTGGTAAATTATTTTTTTTTGCCCATCTATTATTACCATCTAAAATAAATGCGACATGACTTATATTATTATTATGCAAATCTACACTTTCAATATATCATTTTTTTTTGACTCTAAAATTTTATCAATTTTTTCGATATTTTCATCTGTAAATTTTTGAATTTGATTAATTGTTTTTTTTAAATCATCTTCAGATAAGTTTTTATCTTTTTTTTCTTTCTTACTATTTTCTATAAAATCTCTTCTTATATTTCTTATAGCTATTTTAGAATTTTCAGCATATTCAGCTGCTATTTTTGTTAATTCTTGCCTTCTTTCCTCACTTAATTTTGGGATTGGTAATCTAATTAACTGACCATCTATTTGTGGATTAATACCTAAATTTGACTCAGTTATTGCAGTTTCAATATTCTTTAAAATACTATTATCCCAAACTTGAATGGTTATTGTACTGGAGTCAGGAACTGAAATATTACCAAGTTGACTTATTGGCGATTTAGATCCATAGGCTTCAACATTAATATTTTCCAACATTGAAGGATTAGCTCTTGACGTTCTTAGTGAATTTAGCTCTTTCTCATAATGAGTAATTGCACTGTTCATTTTTATCTCTATGTCTTGCATAACTTTTAACTAATTTTACTATATGATCCTTTATGTTTCAAAGTATTAATTAGAGAATTCTGTTCAAAAATATTTGTAATATAAATTGGTATGTTAGTATCTTTAGCTAAACTTATAGCGGTTAGATCCATAACTTTTAGATTTTTATTGATAACATCATTATAATTAATATTTTTAATTAATTTAGCATTAGGATTTTTTTGAGGATCACTGTCATAAATACCATTAACTTTTGTTGCTTTTATTATTAAACTACAATCTAACTCAGAAGCCCTTAAAGATGCCGCAGTATCAGTAGAAAAAAATGGATTGCCAGTTCCGGCAGCAAATATTACGATTCTGTTCTTTTCTAAATGCCTAATTGCCCTTCTTCTAATATAAGACTCAGCAACTTGGGACATAGAAATTGCAGATTGAACTCGAGTAGGAACTTCAATTTTTTCGAGACTGCTTTGCAGTGAGAGCGCATTCATTACAGTGGCAAGCATTCCCATATAATCAGATGTAGATCGATCTATTCCTTCAGATGCACCTTTGATACCTCTAAATATATTTCCACCACCAATAATTAAACATATTTGATATTTTTTTTCATAAACTTTTTTAATCTCATAGGAGATTTTATTAATAGTGGAAACATCAATTCCGTATTCAGATTGACCCATTAATGACTCTCCAGAAATTTTTAATAAAATTCTTTTTGTCATTTTTACAAAGTAATAATTTTAAAAGAATTAATTTTAAAATTATGGGTTTGGGTATAAGGTTGGATTATATCTTTTACAGATTTATCCTGATCAAGAATGTATTTTTGATTTAAAAATGTTACTTCTGAATAAAATTTACTCATTTTACCTTCTAAAATTTTTTCAACTATTTTTTCAGGTTTACCTGAGCTTAAAATTAATTCGCTTTGAATTTTTTTTTCATTTTGAATAATTTTATCATCTAAATCATTTATATCTAAAGAGTCTGGTTTCATAGCTGCCACATGCATACATAAATTTTTGCATAAATTTCTAATTTTATCATCATTATTATCTGTATTATAGCTGATATAAGAGACGATTTTACCAATATTGTTTTTATAACTGTTATGAATATAGAATGAAAAGTTATTATTTTGATTTGGAAAAATAATTAAATCATTTAGAATTAAGTTTTCACCAATTTGAGCTATCATACTATTTATTAAGTCCGAAATAGAACCATCATTATAATTTATTTTTAAAAAATTATCTTTATTTAGATTAACATCATTTTGTTGAATTGCTAATTTACCCAATTGATCAATAAAGTTTAAAAATGTTTCACTTTTTGCAGCAAAATCAGTCTCGCTATTAATCTTTATGATTACAATAATTTTTTCATTGGAATAAATTCCTACTGCACCCTCATTTGCTTCTCTTGAAGTTTTTTTTGATGCTTTGGCCAAACCTTTTTTTCTTAAATATTCAACTGCTTCATCTAAATTATTGTTACTTTCAGATAAAGCATTTTTACAATCCAAAAAACCCGCACCAGTTTTAGCTCTTAAATCTTTAATAAGATTAGCACTTTCCATTTTTAATTACTCCTATAACTTAATTATTTTATTTATTTTCTTCCTTATTAGTCTTTTCATCATCAAAACTAGATGCATCTTCCATTGTTTCCATAAAATATTTTTTATACAAATTTATTGACCTCAAAGCGTCATCATTTCCTGGAATAACATAATCAATTAAATCAGGATCTGAATTAGAGTCAACTATACCAACTACAGGAATATTTAGTTTTTTAGCCTCTAAAACTGCAATTCTATCCTTTAATACATCTAAAATAACCAAAAGATCAGGTTTGCCATTCATTTTTCTGATACCTCCGATATTTAACTCGAGTTTTTGTCTTTCTCTTGATATGTCTAGGAGTTCCTTCTTTGATAAACTTTTTGAGGAATTTTCATCATTTAAAAAAGCTTCAACTTCATCAAGCCTCTTAATTGAATTAGATATAGTGTTCCAATTAGTTAATGTTCCTCCTAACCATCGTTTATTTACAAAAAAATTATTTTTTACAGCTGCAAGCTCCTTAACTGTATCTTCACATTGTTTTTTTGTACCAACAAATAATATTTTTCCAGATTTACTAATTGTTTCATGAATTTTGGTTAAAGCTACATACAATAGGTCAACTGTAATTCTTAAGTCAAATATGTGAATATTATTTCTAACTCCATATATGTATTGGTCCATTTTAGGATTCCATCTTCTGACATTATGTCCGAAATGCACCCCAGATTCCAATAGATCTTCAATTTTAATTTCAGGTAAATTCATTTTATCCTCCGGTTGTACCTCCACAGAAATAAAAACACCGGTTTTTTCTGTGTGCTAAATTATTGAAAGATCTATTATTATAAAAAAATTATTTTTCAAGAGGTTTCTAAGGAATAATCAATAATTTTAGATTTTTTGAGTTCATCTAAAGCTTTATATGATTTGATTGAGTAATAATCGAAGTTAAAATTAATTAATTTGTTATCAAGGTTAATAAATACATCAATATTGTCTTTGTTTTGAGTATTTTTTTCAAATATTTTGTCCTTGATTAAAATAATATTATCAACATTTGAATAAATACTAAATTTAAATTTATATTCATTAAATATTTTTTCTAAAGATAATACTTTTTTTACAATGTATCGATTATCAGAATTATTTCTTATTATATCAATATAAAAAACTAAAAGACTACCTTCTTTTAATAGGGGTCTATGTCTGTATAAATTTTCACTAAATATTGCTAATTCATATTGATTATCAATTTCAGATATAGTTAAAAAAGCATATTTTTTCCCATCCTTATTTGATCTTTCCTTAATATCTAAAATAACTCCACAGATTTTTGTGGAATTAATTTCAGTATTATTTTGAATATATTTAAAATTATTAATTTTTTCTAATTCATAAAATTGTGTTGGATAATAATTAAGAGGATGGTCAGAAAAATAAAAACCTATTACTTCAAGTTCATTTGTAAGCTTGTCTAAATTTGTCCATTTTTTGTAATCTTGATCAAACAAATTTTTATCATCAAAGGAAACTTCTTTTTCCTCAAAAAGTAAATCTTGATTTAAAATTTTCTCACCGCCATATAACTCTACAAATTTAGGAACATTAAAAAATAATTTTGACCTATTTGGCTCAATACTATCAAAGGCACCGGCCTGAATTAGTTTTTCTATTTGCCTTTTGTTAATAACTTCATTGCTAACTCTTTTCATAAAATCAATTATATTTTTATATTTACCATTTTTTTCCCTCTCAATTACTACACTTTTTATTGATTTAATTCCTACTCCTTTAATTGCAGCTAATCCAAAGCGAATAGATTTAGTTTTATTTAAATTTTCAATTGAGAACAAAGCATCTGAAAAGTTAATATCTGGTTTTAAAAAACTTATATTTAATCTTTCAATTTCTTGTTTTAATAATATTATTTTATCAGTTCTATCAATTGAATAATTAAGAGTAGCGGTAATAAATTCATGAGGAAAATTAGCTTTTAAAAAAGCTGTTTGATATGAGATTAATGCATAAGCTGCTGCATGACTTTTATTAAATCCATATCCAGCAAATTTATTAACTAAATCAAAAATTTTTGAAGCTTCTTTTTTGTTTATATTATTTTGAATAGCTCCTTCAATGAATCTATTTTTTTGCATATCCATTTCTTTTTGTATTTTTTTTCCCATTGCCCTTCTAAGTAAATCAGCCTCACCTAAAGTATAGTTAGATAGAACTTGAGCAATTTGCATTACTTGTTCTTGATACACAATTATTCCATATGTCTCTTTTAATACATCTTCCAACATTGAATGAATATATTCAATTTTTTCTGCACCATGTTTTCTATTACAAAAAGAGGGAATATTATCCATAGGTCCTGGTCTAAATAAAGCAACAACAGCTATGATTTCCTCAAACTTATCTGGTTGTAATTGTCTTAAAACACTTCCCATGCCATTACTCTCTAGTTGAAAAATACCCACAGTTTCACCTTTACTTAATTGGTTGTAAGTTTTTTTATCATCAAGTGGAATTTCGTTGATTAAAAAATTAGAATTTATAGAATTTATTAATTTAACAGTATCGTCAATAATAGATAATGTTGTTAATCCTAAAAAATCAAATTTTATTAAACCTGCTTTTTCAACAAATTTCATTGAAAATTGAGTTGCATTAGTATTTGTGTTTTGATCTTTATACAAAGGAACAACTTTTGATATTTTTTCATGTCCAATTACAACTCCAGCAGCATGAGTTGAGGCATGTCTATGTGTTCCTTCAATTTTTAAACTTACATCAACAACATTAGAAATCCTCTCATCATTAGCAATGATTTCTTGAAGTCCTTTTTCAGACTCAATCGACTCACTAAGAGAAAGTGGATTAGAAGGATTGAATGGAATAAGTTTTGCAAAAGAGTCAACATCTCCATATGGAACCTCTAGAACTCGTCCAATATCCCTGACAGCTGCTCTTGATGCAAGTGTTCCAAAAGTTATAATATGAGCTACACATTCATTTCCATATTTATTATTGACATATTCAATTACCTCATCTCTTCTAGTTTGACAAAAATCAATATCAAAATCTGGCATGGAAACTCTCTCTGGATTAAGAAATCTTTCAAATAGTAAATTGTATTTCAATGGATCAAGATCAGTAATTCCAAGTGACCAAGCAACTACACTTCCTGCACCTGATCCTCTACCGGGTCCTACTGGAATACTATTATTTTTTGCCCAATTAACAAAATCAGCTACTATTAAAAAATATCCTGCAAATCCCATTCTAATTATTATTTCATTTTCATAGTCAAGTCTCTCAATATATTTTTTTGAATCATTAAAATTATTTTTTATTTTTTCTTTAAGACCCTCCTTTGAAAACTTTAGTAAATAATCTTCTGCTGATAATTCTAAGTTATTTATAAATTGTGGTAATTGAGGTTTGGTTTCTTCAGGAAAATAATTACATGAAATCGCTACATTAAAATTATTTTGAAATATTTCTGGAATATCTGAAAATATAGACAACATCTCTGATGACGACTTAAAATATATATTTTCATTTGAAGTATCTCTTTTTGAATTATTTATAGTAGATTTTTGCGCAATACATAACAAGGCATCATGCGCAGCAAAATCTGATTTGTTTTCATATTTAATATTATTTGTTCCTATGAGAGGAATATCATATTTGTTGGCATAACTTATAAATTCTTTTTCAAAGTTATCAATTTTAAAGTCGTTTATTCTTTGTATTTCAAATAAAAAATTTTTTTTGAATATAAATTTAAATTTTTTAATTAAATTATCTATTTCATTGTTCTTATTTTCTTTTTTTAGAATTAACAATGGATTGAATTCACCTCCAATATAGCAATATAAGCCATTAGAATTTTCTTCAATCTGTTTAATAGTTACTCCAACATTACTGAATTCATTAAGATGCGATAAGGAGCTTAAATGTAATAAATTTTTATAACCTTCTTCATTTTTAACCAAAAATGTAATTTGTGAAAACTTATTATTTAATTTAATATCTATTAAATTTATAGTTGTGCCAATTATGGGCTGTATATTATTTCTTATACATTCTTGTGCAAACTCAAAAACACCAAACATGTTATTATTATCTGTAATTGCAATTGCGGGCATATTATTTTTTTTTGCAATTGAAACTAAATTGCTAATTTTAAGTGTGCTTTCTGATAGTGAGTAAGAAGATAAGGTTCTAAGATGAATAAAAGTATTATTCATTTTTTAAAATAAGTTTCTTATCAACAAAATTATAAATTTCATCAGCAAATAAAGATAATTTTTTGTTATGAGTTACATATACAAGAGTTTTTTTATTTTGTTCTAAATAATTCATAAAAAAAGTAAAAATATTGTTAGCAGTCTTCTCATCTAAATTACCAGTCATTTCATCTGCTAGTATTAAATCGGGGTTATTTACTAATGATCTTGCAATAGCAACTCTTTGTTGTTCACCACCTGACAACTTAAGTGGTTTATAATTTAACCTATCTTGCAAACCAAACTCATCTAATATTTTTTTAGCAGACTCAAATGGATTATAGTCATTTTTATTTATTAAAATTGGCAACATTACATTTTCAATTACTGATAACTCGGGAATTAAATAAAAGAATTGATGTATAAATCCAATTGATAATCCTCTTGTTTTGGTTAATTCGAATTCAGAAAACTTTGAGATGTCTTTGTTTTTAAAAAGATATTTTCCTTCAAAATCTTTATCAAGCATGCCTAAAATATTAAGAAAAGTTGTTTTGCCAGATCCTGATGGGCCAATAATTGATATTTTGGAATTTGTTTTCAATTTAAAATTTAAGTTTTTAATTATTTGGATATCTGAATTGTTTCTAGAAATATATTTTTTTCCAAGATTGGAAATTTCTAATAAATTATTATTCACTTCTAATACTTTTTATAGGATCAACTTTTGCAGATCTAAGAGCTGGAAAAATAGTTGAAACTGTTGCTATTGAAATTGATGTTAATAGAATTGTTATAATTTCATTAATACTAATTTTAGATGGTAATGATGATAAATAATATATTTCTTCAGAAAATAATTTAGTTTTTAAAATTTTTTCTAAAAAAATTTGTATTGATTCTATGTTAAGACTAAAAATTATTCCAAGAAATAATCCTATGAAAGAACCAATTATACCAATCGATATTCCTATTGTAAAAAAAATTTTTATTATACTTTTATTTGTCATACCTATAGTTTTTAATATACCAATATCTTTGTTTTTTTCTTTTACAAAAATAATTAATCCAGAAATAATATTTAATGAAGCTACTAGAATAATAAGTGATAAAATAATAAACATTACATTTTTTTCCACTTTTAATGCGTTGATCAATGTTTTATTATTTTCTTTCCATGTTATTGAATAAAAATCGTAACCCAAATCAAATATAGTTGATTTAAAAACATTATTAATTTTTTCAACTTCATTTGGTTTTTCAAAAAAATATTCAATCTTGTTATAATCTTTAGCTTCATATAAGAGTAATTTTCTAACAAGGTTTGAAGATAAAAAAATTAAATTTGAGTCATACTCATACAAACCCAAATCAAAGATACCTACAATTTTAAGTGTTTTAAACCTTGGGATATTTCCTAATATAGTTTTATCTGTTTTGGGTATTGCTATTTTTATTTTATCACCCAAGTTTGCATTTATTTGATCAGCTAAAGAGTCACCAATTATAATCTCATTGTTGGGATTTTTAATAATAGATCCTCTTATAATTGAACTGAAAAGATAATGATCGTTTTCATAATTATCATAACCTTTAATTAATACTCCCTTAGAATTGTTGTTTTTAATTATCAACCCGTTAGTTTCTAGAGATTTAAAATACTTAAATTCTATTAAGGTTTTTAACTTTTTTGTAAAAATATTTGCCTTATCATTTTCAATTATATCATCATAGCTAAAAATATTTATGTGAGAGTTTAGTCCTATAATTCTATTTGTTAAATCAATTCTAAATCCATTCATTACTGACATCACGATTATTACAGCTGCTACACCTAATCCAATACCAAAGATAGAAAACCATGCAAAGATTGAAATGTAACCATCTGTTTTTTTTGAAAATAAAAACCTAATAATCAGTAGTCTTTCTGATTTAGAAAACATTTAAGTTATCAGTTTATTTTTAATTAAGTTTTTTATATCGTCTATTAAAATTTTTTTAACTTCATTATTTTGACGATTTTTAAACTCTACATAACCATCTTTTAAATCTCTTTTTCCTATTATAATTTGCAGAGGTGTGCCAATTAATTCATTATCAGATAATTTCTTTCCTATACTACAATCTCTATCATCAAAAATAACTTCTATCCCACTTTTCATAAAGTATTCGTAATACTCCATTGATTTTGTGGCACAATCTTGGTCATTTGGCATTAAATTTATAATTGCTAATTTAAAAGGTGCAACTGATATTGGCCACTTAATTCCTTTATCGTCATGATATGCTTCAATAATTGCACCTACTAGTCTTGAAATTCCTATTCCATAAGATCCCATATGAACTGGAATATTCTTTCCATTACGATCTTGTATAAAAGCATTTAATTTTTCAGAATACTTTGTTCCAAAATAAAATATGTGACCCACTTCAATACCCTTTGAAATTTTCAAATCTTCCTTGTTAATTGGGCAATTTGTTTCATCATGTTGATCGTCAACAGTAGCGTAGAAAGATTGCAGCTCACTTGGATCAATATTTTCAGGATTTAATGACTCAAGCTTTTTATCATAATAGAGTGTGCTTTCACCTGTTTTGGCTAATATTTGAAATTCATGACTTAAACTTCCTCCTATAGGTCCAGTTTCAGCTCTGAGAGATATTGGGGTCAGACCCATTCGAATAAATGTTTTAATATATGCTTTAAACATTTTATCATATGACTTTTTTGCTTCCTCTTCATTTATATCGAATGAGTAATTATCTTTCATTAAAAATTCTCTACCTCTCATAACACCAAATCTAGGCCTTACTTCATCACGAAATTTCCATTGAATATGATAAAGATTTTTAGGAAGATCTTTATGTGAATTTATATGTGATTGGAAAATATCCGTTATTAATTCCTCATTTGTTGGACCATACAACATTTCTCTTCCACTACGATCAGTAATACGTAGCATTTCTTTGCCATAATCATCGTAACGTCCAGATTTTACCCATAGATCCGAAGATTGAATTGTTGGCATAAGTAATTCAATAGCACCTGCTTTATTTTGTTCTTCTCGAACTATTTTTTCAATATTTTTTAAAACCATTAAACCTAATGGAAGCCAAGAATATATGCCTGCACTAGATTGTTTTATCATTCCTGATCTAATCATTAGCTTATGAGAAACAATTTCTGCTTCAGATGGTGCATCTTTTAAAGTTGGAAGGAAAAAATTCGAATATTTCATTTATTAAATATATTTGATAAATCAAATCCAAATAAAATCATTAAAAATAAAATTATAGTTGATAATAAAG
>MDSW01026121.1_pt1 | contig 19881 bp, 18 predicted proteins | sample 811171 | NCBI WGS metagenome assembly MDSW01 (sample SAMN05326641, study PRJNA326480) | marine metagenome | isolation source: seawater | place: Atlantic Ocean: North West | collected 2012 | reverse complement strand
CTAGCTTCCATATAAACTAAGAATAATTTATATGTGTATGAAGTGTGTACGACAAATTTTGGTAACCTTAACCGTCCACACTTCTCTTCTTAAATTTACATTTAAAATAGCTAATTAGGCTAAAACCTAATAATAACAATAATTTTTATTGTTTGGAGAGAGTGCTTATAGTACAAATTCAACCTAAATCAAGAATTTTGATTAAAAAAAATGCTCAAAAAGCTAGATTATATTGGTTTTTTTAACATAATTTATACTTTAGGAAAAATGATCAATTAAAATGAAAATTTTTCAACTTAAAATTGTTAATTTCTTCAGATCTAACCTCGAAATTTTTTTTCTGGTGATTCTGCTAGTCATTTCAATTTTAATAACTCAACTTTATAATTTTAACTCAAAAAGAGTAGAAGAAGAATATATAAAAACATTAAACAATTCATACTTTAGGAAGTCTATAAATTACTTTTTATCAAATTTAAATCCAAAATATCAAGACATAGAATATCAAATTGAACCAGGTGATAGTATAGGCAAAATTTTAAAAAAATTTTCTGTGATTGATGATGACACAAAAAAAATTACAGGATTACTTAGTGAAAATAAATTAAAAAGAAATAAAATATTGAATTTAAAGTTAGAAAATACTGGTAAAAAAACCAAGGTTCTTAAAGTTTTAATTCCTGTATCAAATACAAGACAAATAGAAATATCAAAGGATCAGTCAAAAGATAAGTTTGTTAAAAATGTTATTGTTACTAATTTAATAAAAAAAATAATATTCAAAGAAGGGGTGATTAAATCGAGCCTTTACAAAAGTGCGATAGATCAAGAAATAAGTCCAAATACTATAATAGAATTTGCGAGGCTATATGGTTTTCAAGTAGACTTTCAAAGAGATATTAGAAAAAATGATACATTTCAAATAGTTTACGAAGTTTTAGTGGATGATAATAACGAAATTTTTGGTAATGGAAATATTATTTACGCTAATTTGATGTTAAGCGGACAAAATAATCAACTATATTATTTTCCAAAAAAAAATTTTGACGGACATTATGATGAAAATGGAAAAAGTATAAAAAAAGCATTAATGAAGACTCCAATTAACGGTGCAAGATTATCCTCATCTTTTGGTATGAGAAAACATCCGATTTTAGGATATAACAAGATGCATAAAGGTACTGATTTTGCTGCTCCTGAAGGTACCCCAATAATGGCATCGGGAGATGGAATAATTCTTAAGGCTGGATGGTGTGGAGGAGGGGGAAATTGTGTAAAAATTAAACATAACAAAACTTATCAAACTATTTACGCTCACATGAAAAATTTTTCTAAAATAGCAATTCCTGGTAAAAGAGTAAAACAGGGACAAATAATTGGATATGTTGGTTCTACAGGCTTGTCTACTGGACCTCATTTACATTACGAAGTTATAGAAAATGGTAAAAAAATAAATTCCCAATTATTGAAGCTTCCTCCAGGTAAATCCCTAAAAGGTTTGAGTAGAGAACAATTTGAAATAGTTAGAATAAAAACTGATGTTTTAAAGTCGAACTTAATTGAAAGATTTTAACTTAAACTAAGTTATATTTGAATTTTTTTCTTTAAGTTTTTCTTTTTGCTCTATAAAAATTCTTAAAAAATGATCAGCAAATTGATAGTAGTTTTCAGACAAGATTTTGTCACCATTAGATAATGCTTCTCTAGCCAATTCATTATATTTCGTTATTAATTTTTCTACGTTGCCATTATTTCTATTGTTCTTTCTTCTGAAACCGTTATCTCTATTTCCAAAATCAGTGTTCAACCTACCTATATCTATAGATCTTTTAAAAGATCTATCCTGAGAACCTCGATTTCTATTTCGTTTAAGATTGTTTTTAAATGTTCTCATAATTATTATTAAGAGATTTTAGTGGATATGATGCATCTATCATTTTTTGCAAGATCCTTAATTACTTTATTAATAAAAAATTTATTTTTTTTTAAGTAATCAATCAATTTGTATTTTTGGTTTAATCCAATTTCAATAATTAATTTACCATTTTTTTTTAGTAAATTTGATGAATTATAAATTACTTTCATTAATATTTCAGTTCCATTAATTCCTCCATCCAGAGCAACTTTGGGTTCATATGTACTTACACCCAAATATTTTAAATAATGCTTATCAATATAAGGAGGATTGCTTATAACTAAATCATATTTAGATGAACTAAAATTGTCAACATCTGATTTTATAATTTTAATCCTATTTTTAATATTGTGTAAATTTGCATTGAATTTCGCGACATTTAGAGCTTTTTTAGAGCAATCTATACCAACACCAACGCAGTATTTTCGCTCTTTTAATATTGAGGTAAGAACACATCCTGAGCCGATTCCTATTTCTAATATTCTTTTTCTTTGTTTTTTATTTATAATTTCTAATGACGCTTCAACTATATATTCAGTTTCTGGCCTAGGAATTAATACATTTTTATTCACATAAAAATCATTTTTCCAAAATTCTTTCTTTTTTAAAAGATATGCAATTGGCTCTTTTATTTTACGTCTATTTATTAAGTATATAAAATTTTGAAATTCTGCCCTAGTTATTTTTTGATCTAAATTTAAAAATAATTTTTCTTTTGGAGTTTTTAAAATGTCACATAACAAAATCTCTGCATCTATTTTATAAGATTCAATTTTGTTGATCTTTAAGATATTGTAAGCTAAATTAAGAGTCTCTATTAAATTCATTTTTCAAGTTTTTTTAGCTCTTCTTCTTGAGCGCGTAAACTTAGACTTTCTATCATTTCATCAAATATTTCCCCTTCCATAAATTCATCTAATTTGTGCAAAGTTAGGTTTATTCTGTGATCGGTTACTCTGCCTTGAGGAAAATTATATGTTCTGATTCTTTCTGACCTGTCTCCTGTGCCTATTTTACTTTTTCTATCTTTTGACCTGGCTTCATCTAGTTTTTGTCTCTCTAATTCGTATAATCTTGATCTAAGTATTTTAAGTCCTTTTTCTTTATTTCTAATTTGAGACTTTTCATCTTGTTGACTAACCATGATGCCAGAAGGAATATGAGTTATTCTAACAGCAGAATCAGTTGTATTTACGCTTTGTCCTCCAGGTCCACTACTTCTGAAAACATCAATCCTCAAATCTTTATCCTCAATTTTTAAATCTACTTCTTCGGCCTCAGGTAAGACTGCTACAGTTGCTGCTGAGGTATGCACTCTACCTTGTGTTTCAGTATCTGGTATCCGTTGTACTCTATGTACTCCGCTCTCAAATTTAAGCGAGGAGTAAATATTTTCTCCTTTAATTGTTGCAATCACTTCTTTCAAGCCCCCTGCATCACTTTTAGATATACTTATGATTTCAATAGACCATTTTTTTTTATTACTTATTTTTTCGTACATTTTAAAAAGATCAGCTGCAAATAAACTTGCTTCTAACCCTCCTGTACCAGCTCTGATTTCAATTATTGCATTTTTTGTGTCAGCCTCATCCTTTGGTAATAAAAATAATTTTAATTTTTTCTCATTAATAGATTTATTTTCATGCAATTGGTCAAGTTCTAACTTAGCTAAATCTTTCATCTCTTGGTCATTTTTATTATCAGATAAAATTCTCTCTAGATCTTTCTCGGTTTTATCAAAAGATAGATATTGTTTTGCAACAAAAAGGATTGAATTTAAACTTGAATATTCTTTTGAAATTTTTGCAAAGTTCTTTTTATCAATAGACTCAGATGATAATTTCTTCTCCAATATACCATGCTTAGTGACTATATCTTTCACTTTATCGTGAGGTATCATTGTTATTATTTTTTGTTGTCTTTAATTTCTTGCTCTTTTTTTTCTATTAAAGATACTATCTTTGAAATCATATCTTTGTTATCAATTTTCTTGTTTTGAAGACCATTTATGTACAACATACTACTTCCGTTTCCACCTCCAGTAATACCAATTTCTGTTTGTGAAGCCTCGCCAGGACCATTCACAACACATCCTATAATTGAAAGTGTAATAGGCGTTTTTATATGGGAAAGTTTTTCTTCAAGTTTTTTAACTGTATTTATTACATCAAAACCTTGTCTTGCACAGGATGGGCAAGATATTATCGTAACTCCTCTAGACCTTAAGTTTAAGGATTTTAAAATTTCATTTCCAATTTTTATTTCTTGCACAGGGTCATCTGATAAAGATACTCTTATAGTATCGCCTATCCCCTCAAGTAATAAAATACCTAAGCCTATAGAAGACTTAACACTTCCAGGCACAAAGCTCCCTGACTCAGTTATTCCAAGGTGTAAAGGATAATCTGTTTTTTGTGATAATTGTCTATATGCGGCTATCGACAAAAAAACATCAGATGATTTAACACTAATTTTAATATTACTAAAATTATTATCTTCAATTAATTTAATATTTCTAAGTGCGCTTTCAACTAAGGCCTCAGGACACGGCTCTTTAAATTTTTCTAGTATATCTTTTTCTAAAGATCCCGCGTTTACACCTACTCTTAATGAACAATCATTATTTTTTGCAGCTTTTATAACCTCTTTTAGTTTTTCTTCACTACCAATATTGCCAGGATTTATTCTTAAACATTTGGCTCCATTTTCTGCTGCTTCTAATGCTCTTTTGTAGTGAAAATGAATATCTGCAATTATTGGTATTTCGGATTGTTTACATATTTCTTTTAATGCTTGAGTTGACTCTACATCAGGACAAGACACTCGAACTAAATCTGCACCTTCTATTACTAGTTTTTCTATTTGCTTGAGAGTTGACAAAGTATCCGAAGTAATCGTGTTAGTCATTGATTGAACTGAAATAGGATTGTGTCCTCCTATTTTAACATTTCCAACTCTAACAGTTTTAGTTTTTTTTCTTTTAATATCTCGATACGGTCGTAAACTCATAGATTATCTAATTTAAATTCTTTATGCAGCGTTTCAACAGATTTTTTTAAATTTTTTTTATTAACTAAGACCGAAATCTTAATTTCTGAAGTAGATATAACCTCTATATTTATTTTTTTTTCTGCCAGAGCTTTAAACATTCTATAAGTGACACCAGGCGTTGTTACCATTCCTACACCAATTACGGATACCTTAGACACATTTTTATCAATAATTAATTTTTTATATTTTATTAATTTATTTTTTATTATGAGTTTATGTGTTTTGGAAAGATCATCAATATTTATTGTAAAAGTTAAATCTGTCTCTTTACCAAGACCTGAAATATTTTGCACAACCATATCCACATTTACTGAATTCTGGTATAAAGGTTTGAAAATTGATGCGGCTACACCTGGTCTATCTTTAATTCCAATTAGTGTAAATTTTGCATCATTTTTTGTGAAAGAAATACCTCTTATAACATTATTAGAAGAGATTTTATTTTTTTTTGTAATTAATGTACCATTTTTATTTTTAAAAGAAGATTTAACTTTGACATTAATTCTATTAAGTCTAGCATCTTGAATTGATGCGGGTTGCATAACTTTTGCACCAAGAGATGCCATTTCAAGCATTTCTTCGTAGGAAATTTTTTTAATTTTTTTTGCAGATTTAACCATCCTTGGATCAGTTGTGTAAACACCCTCTACATCAGTATAAATAATACACTCCCTTGCCCTAAAGAATCTAGCACACATAATCGCAGTAGCATCTGATCCTCCTCTCTCGAGAGTAGTTAATCGATTATCGGAATTAATACCTTGAAATCCTGCGATTATAGGAATTCCACCTTTTTTTAAATAATTTAAAACTTTATTTTTGTACACACTAACTATTCTTGAAGAACTATATTTACCTTCAGTCATTATTGGAATCTGCCACGATAACCAGGATCTAGAAACATATCCTAAATCATTCAATTTTCCTGCGATTAATGCACAAGCTATTTGTTCACCAGTAGATAAAATTACATCCTTTTCTGAATTAGAAAATTCCTTAGCAATTTTTCTTGTCTTTGATAGCAATTCATTTGTTACACCACTCATTGCTGAAGTAATAACGATTACTCTATATTTTCTTTTAACATAAGAAATTATAATTTTCGTTACTTTTTTAATTCTATCAAGACTTCCAACTGAAGTACCACCAAATTTAATGACAATTATTTTCATTGATAATTTTTATTTAATTTTTATATTCAAATAAGATACATCTTAAATGTAAAGTCAACAACCAATGAAAAATATAACTGTAAACAAAAAAGAGCTAGATAAGTTTTCTAAGCTAGCTTCAGAATGGTGGGATCCCAAAGGCAAATTTAAACCGTTGCACAAGTTTAACCCCGTCAGGCTCAGTTATATCAAAAAAACTATAGTTAAAAAAAAAAAACTGTTAAATAACAAAAAACCCTTAAAAAATATCAGAATTTTAGATATTGGTTGCGGAGGTGGTTTATTATGTGAACCGCTAGCAAAAATGGGTGCAAAAGTGATTGGAATCGATGCATCAGAAAAAAATATTAAAATAGCTAAATCTCACGCAAATAAAAGTAAGCTTAAAGTAGACTATTATTGTGCTACACCTGAAAATTTTAAGTTTAATTCAAAATTTGATGTTGTTCTGAATATGGAAATTGTAGAACATGTAGACAATGTTGACTTGTTTTTAAATAAAAGTTCAAAATTTTTGAAGAATAATGGAATTATGATAATTGCAACATTAAACAAAACATTAAAATCTTTTATATTCGCAATTGTCGGTGCAGAATATGTTCTTAGATGGTTACCCATCGGTACACATGATTGGAATATGTTTGTAAAACCTGATGACTTAATAAATATTTGTAAAAGGAATTTTTTAAGATTAGAAGAATTAAAAGGAGTTGAATATGACTTAATTACTAATGAATGGAAACTTTCAAATAATAGCTCTGTAAACTATATGGCTAGATTTAAAAAAATTTAATTATCTTTTTTTTCAATCCATGGAAACATTTGGGTACTAATTCCCTCTTCATTAAGTTCTTTAATATCCTTTTTTGATGCAATACCGAATATACCTTTTTTATTTTTTTTGTTGTTGTAATGTAAAGACCTAGCCTCGTAAGGAAAATTTTTTCCCACATCCTCAAAGTTTTTTTTTATGAATTTTTGAAAGTTATATATTTTGCTCTTTATATGACTGTTTCTTTTTAATGAAATTATTTCATCAATATCCTGCTTGTTTCTCTTCTTTACACTTGGGGCCATAATTGATTTATTAATATTTTTTGAGCCACAAATATAACAACAAATTAAATTTTTTTTTTTTAATTTTTCATATTCTTTAGAATTTAAAAACCAACTGTCGAAATTTTTATTACATTTTGAGCAATTCAGTTTATATTTAATCATTAAGTTCTATAATCTTTATTAATTTTAATATAGTTATTAGTTAAGTCCATTGTGTAACAAGTAAAATTTTTTTTTCCAATGTTCATATCAACAATTATATGAACGTTATCGTTTTTCATATAATTATCTAAATTCTCACTTGAAAAAGATTTAACTAATTGTCCTTTTTCAAATATTTTATTATTTCCAAAAATTAAAGTTATGTTATCTACGTTCATATCAATATTTGTTTTTCCAATTGCCATCATAATTCTACCCCAATTTCCATCCTCGCCAGCCATAGCTGTTTTGACTAGAGGGGAGTTAGCAATTGAAAAACCTATTTTTTTTGCATCATTTTCAGTCTTACATTTTAATACATCTATTTGAATGAATTTAGATGACCCTTCACCGTCACTAACTACTCTTTTTGCTAAATTAAGAAGCACACTATTTACAGCTTTATCAAATTCTCTTAATCGTATATCATTAATATTATTAATTTGTTTATTTTTTGCAATTCCTGTGGAAAAAAAAGTTATCATATCATTTGTACTTGTGTCACCATCACATGTAATTGCATTGAATGTGTTATTGATATTTTTTTTTAAAAATTTTTTTAATGTTATAGATGATAAGTTGGCATCTGTGAATAAGTAAGCAAGAGTTGTTGCCATATTAGGAAAAATCATACCGGAACCTTTGGCTATACCGTATATTTTAACCTTTGTATTTCCAATTTTACATTCCTCCATTGCTAATTTTGGTTTTAGGTCAGTTGTTAAAATACTCATTGCAGCCTTAATCCATAAGTATTTGTTTTGAGTATATTTTATTTTATCTACTAGCATTTTAATTGATGGTTTAATTTTGCCTAAAGGAAAGGGTTCGCCGATAGTACCTGTACAACCAAAGATTATATCACTTGGTTTAATTTTTTTTGGTTCATCTTCATCATTTTTTTGTTTATCTGACAACAATTTTGAGGCTTCCTCTGCAATCTCTTTTAAGGAGTTGTAGCCTTTTATTCCTGTCAAGCAGTTTGCATTACGAGCGTTTACTATCAAGGCTTTTACTTTTTTACTTTTAATAGATTTATTCCATTTTATATTCTCAGATATAACTTTTGATTGAGTGTAAACAGATGCGTACTCTGCGCCATTTCTGAAATAAAATAAGACAATGTCATCTCTATTATTATTATATAAATTTGCAGAAGCTACAGATATTGATAATCCATCAATATGATCTAAATCTTGAAAGTCCCCCATTTTAGAGCTGTCTTTTTTGGAAATCAAAAAATTGCTTAAATTTATGGCCATATATTTAAATTTATTATTTTATAACTATATAATTATTTAAAAATTAATGTATATGAAAAATTGAAAAATGCTAAATCCGTTAAGTTTTATAAGTAAAATTTTTAAAAGTGGCAATCAAATAGAAATTGATAAAATTAAATATCTTTTAAAAAAAATAAACAATCTAGAACCGAAAATGGCTAGTTTAAAAGATACAGAATTTCCAGAAAAAACCAAAGAATTAAAATTAAAATTAAGTAAAGAAATGATGACTGAAGATATAATGTGTGAAGCTTTCGCATTAGTGAGAGAAACATCTAAAAGAAAGAGGGGCGAAAGGCATTTTGATGTTCAATTACTAGGTGGAATTGTACTACATCAAGGTAAAATCGCAGAAATGAAAACTGGTGAAGGAAAAACTATTACTATTGCGTTAGCTGCATACTTAAATTCTCTTTATGCAAAAGGTGTGCATGTAGTTACTGTAAATGATTATTTGGCTAAAAGAGATTGCGAAGAAATGTCAAAAATTTATAATTTTTTGGGAGTAAGTTGTGGATACATTAATAATAGTCAAGATGATGATGAAAGATTAAAAAATTATAGTTGTGATATTACATACGCAACCAACAGTGAACTTGGTTTTGATTATTTAAAAGATAATATGAAACTTTCATTAGAACAAATTGTTCAGAAAAAACATTATTATGCTATTGTAGATGAAATTGACTCATGTTTAATTGATGAAGCTCGAACACCACTGGTAATTTCAGGGCAAGCAGAGGATACTAGTAATCAATACAAATCAATAAATAATTTTGTAAAGAAATTAACACCAGCAGATTATGAAATAGATGAAAAAGATAGATCTATAATATTAACTAATGGTGGTATAGATAATATAGAAAATATTTTAAGTAATACTGGTATTCTTAAAAATAATAATTTCTATGATCCTGCAAATCTTCATATAGTTCATCATGTAAATCAAGCATTAAAAGCAAACTTTATTTTTAAAAAAAATAAAGACTATGTTTTAGTTGATAAAAAAATAAAGATTGTGGATGAACTCTCAGGAAGAATATTAGAGGGTAGAAGATATGCTGATGGATTACATCAGGCTTTAGAGGCAAAAGAAAATGTTAAAATTCAGATTGAGAATCAAACTCTTGCTTCTATAACATATCAAAATTATTTTAAATTATACGACAAACTCGCGGGTTGTACCGGTACAGCTTTAACTGAAAGTCAGGAATTTTTTGAAATTTATAATTTGAAAGTTATATCAATTCCGACAAACAAAAAAATGATAAGGAAAGATTTAAATGATAAAATTTTTAGAACAGAAAATGAAAAACAAAATGCAATTATAAATTTAATTGTAGAATGTAACAAAAAAGGTCAACCTGCTTTAGTATTTACATCTAGTGTAGATAAATCAGAAATTTATTCAAATCTTCTAAAGAAAAATAAAATTGAACATACTGTTTTAAATGCAAAAAACCACGAAAAAGAAGCTGAAATAATTGCCAATGCTGGAAGGTTAAATTCTGTAATAATTACTACAAGTATATCTGGAAGAGGTGTTGATATTCAGCTTGGGGGTAAAAAAAATAATGATAATGATAAAAATAACGAAGTACTTAGTGAAAAGAATAAAGTAAAATCTTTAGGTGGTCTTTTTGTTATTGGTACTGAAAGAATGGAGTCTAGAAGAGTTGATAATCAAGCTCGAGGTAGGTCTGGAAGACAGGGTGATGAAGGTAATTCAATTTTTTTTGTGAGTTTAGAGGATGATTTAATGAGAATATTTGGATCAGAATCTATTAATAACATGTTGGAGAAACTAGGTTTAAAAGATGGCGAAAGTATTGATCATCCGTGGATAAATAAAGCGCTTGAAAGAGCACAACAGAAAGTTGAGGCAAGAAATTTTGATATTAGAAAATCACTCCTTAAATTTGATAATGTTTTAAATGATCAAAGACAGGTTATTTTTAGCCAAAGAAAAGAAGTTTTAGGTGCAAAGAATATAGTAGACTTTGTAAATAAGTTTCTTGAGGATGAAATAAATGAAGTCCTAAAAGAAAAAGAAAAAACTTTAAGCCTAGAAAAAGATAAGATTTTGCGTAATAAATTTGAAACATTATTACAAAATAATAATGAAGCCTACTTAAATGAAGTATTCTCTAATAAACAAGATGATATAAGAGAACTTATAAAAGAAAAATTTTTTGAGAAAAGAAAACAAAGAGCTTCTTTAATTTCTGTGGAAGGAAATAAAGAATTAGAAAAAAAGTTGTTTTTGCAAATTATTGATTTAAATTGGAAAAACCATATACAATATTTAGAACAATTAAGACAAGTAATTGGATTAAGATCTTATGGGCAAAGAGATCCATTGGTTGAATATAAGAAAGAGTCTTATTCACTTTTTGAAAATTTATTAATAAAGATTAGGCAAGACACTTTGTCTCTACTACTCAATATTAAAATTGCAAATGTTGAAAAGAAATAAATAAGTTAAATAAAAATTATATTAAATAATATTTACTAAATTTTAATTTTTAAACATTAATATTTTTGAATTATAATTAATTTTTACCTAAAATATAATTTAAAAAATAGAGAAGAAATATACCTATTGCAAAACCTAATCCAATTATATAGATATTTTTTCTTTTAAATTTGCTTTTAACTTTAAAAATTTTACTAACACCTTCAGAAAACAATGACTCCGACGATAAAGTTTCAAGAGAGTTATTTTCATTCCTGCCAATATTTAAAAACTTTTTTTTTCTGTGAGCAATTATATCTTCTTTGGACATTGAGCTAAATTCATCTAAATTTTTTCTTAAAGATTTTTTTAGTTTAAACAAAATCTGGTCTCTATCTCTATGGGCTCCACCACTTGGTTCCATAATAATTTCGTCAATAATCTTAAGTTTTAGCAAATCTCTTGATGTTAATTTCATAGCTGTAGCAGCCTCTAAAGTTTTTTTAGGGTCTCTCCACAAAATAGATGCACACCCCTCTGGAGAAATTACAGAGTAAATTGCATTTTCGAACATTAAAATTTTATTTGAAGATGATAAAGCTATTGCTCCTCCAGAACCACCTTCACCTATTATAATTGATATAGTTGGAACGCTTAAAGACAAAGAACACTCTATCGACTTCGCTATTGCCTCTGCTTGACCTCTCTCTTCAGCACCTACACCTGGATAAGCACCAGGAGTATCAATAAACATAATTACTGGTAATCCAAATTTATCAGCAATTTTCATAAGTCTTATTGATTTACGATATCCCTCTGGTCTCATCATGCCAAAATTTCTTTCAATTCTTGTATTTAAATCATCTCCTTTTTCTTGACCAATGACCATAACTGAATATTCATCGAAATTTGCTAATCCTGCAATAGAGGATTTGTCTTCTCCAAATAATCTATCTCCAGACAAAGGAAAAAAATTTTGAAAAAGATTATCTATAAAAAATTTTGATTTTGGCCTTTCTTCATGACGAGCCACTAGGGTTGTTTGCCAAGCATTAAGATTGGAATAAATATTTTTTAATTTTTTATCAAGATCTGATTGTAATTTATCTATTTTATTTGTATCTACTGTTGAAATTCCTTCTTTATTATAAGGATCTTTTAATTTATCTAATTCTTGCTCAATATTTTTAATTTCAGTTTCAAAATTTAAATAATTTTTCATAAACTCCAATATTCATTATATTTTCGAAAAGGCAACATAATGATTACTAAATATTTATCAAATAAACCTTGAAAATAGAGAATAAACTAAATTACTATTAGATATGAAAAAAATTAAAAAAAATTACAAATTAATTGGAAGACTATTTGTTGATAAAATTTTATATAATTTTGTTAATAACGAGCTTTTAAAAAATACTAAGATTAATTCAAAGAGATTTTGGTCTGGTTTGGATAAATCATTGTATATTTTAAGAGATAAAAATGAAAAGTTACTTCAAATTAGAAAAGAATATCAAAATCTAATAGATAAATGGCATTTAAAAAATAAAGCAAAAAAATTTAATTTAAGTAATTATAAAAAATTTCTTTCAAATATTGGGTACCTTAAAAAAAATGTACAAAATTTTAAAATACAAACTAAAAACGTTGATGAAGAAATAGCTAAAATTGCTGGACCCCAGTTAGTTGTGCCAATTTCTAATGCTAGATATGCTTTAAATGCAGCAAATGCTAGATGGGGGAGTTTATATGATGCACTTTATGGAACTGATGCAATAGGATCAGAAAAATTGGATAATAGATATAATCCAGTAAGAGGGGGTAAGGTAATAAGATATTGCAGAGATTTTCTTGATGAAATTTTTCCTTTAAAAAACGGATCTTGGAAAAAGGTAAATACTTTAAAAATACAAAATCATAAATTGATTTTGAAAATTGACAAAAAAAATACACATCTTAAAAATTATAAGCAATACTTAGGATATAGATCTGTTAATAAAACTTTAAAAGGTGTATTACTTGTAAATAATAATCTTCATGTTGAGCTAGTTATAAACCCATATGCATTTAGTGCTAACAATGACCCTATTGGGCTTAGCGATTTAGTAATAGAGTCAGCAGTCTCAACAATAATTGACCACGAGGATAGTGTAGCTGCTGTGGATGCTGAAGATAAAGTTTTAGGTTATAAAAATTGGCTTGGATTGATGAAGGGAGACTTAAAGGTAAAATTTTTGAAGTTAGGAAAAAAATATGAAAGATTTTTAAATTCAGATAGAAACTATATCTCGTGTACCGGTAAAAATATTAAATTACATGGAAGAGCATTACTCCTCAATAGAAATGTTGGTCATTTAATGAAAACTCCAATAATACTTTTTTCAGATCAAACTCAAGTTCCAGAGGGTATAGTTGATGCATTTATAACTTCAGCCGCGTGTTTGCATGATATAAAGAGAAGAAAAAATTCAAAAACAGGTTCAATATATATCGTAAAACCCAAGATGCACGGACCAGATGAAGTTGCATTTTCCGATGAAATATTTTCTAGAGTAGAAGAAGTTTTAAAACTCAAAAAAAATACAATTAAAATTGGAATAATGGATGAAGAAAGAAGAACTAGCATAAATCTAAAACAATGTATAAAAAAAGTAAAAAAAAGAGTTGTTTTTATAAACACAGGGTTTCTAGACAGAACAGGCGATGAAATGCATACGTCTATGGAGGCTGGACCAATGATGAGAAAGGGGGATATGAAAAATTCAGATTGGATAAAAGCATATGAAAATAACAATGTCAAAATTGGCCTTGATTGCGGTTTTTCAGGTAAGGCTCAAATTGGCAAAGGAATGTGGGCGGCTCCAGATAAAATGCAAGATATGTTAATTCAAAAAATCATTCATCCTCAATCTGGGGCTAATTGTGCATGGACACCTTCACCAACCGCCGCAACTCTTCACGCAATGCATTATCATAAAATTAATGTTTTTGGAGTTCATAAAAAAATATATAGAAAAATAAAATTTGATTTGAATAAATTATTATCCATTCCTGTTATAACAAAACCAAAATGGAGTGTTGACGACATTAGAAATGAATTAGAAAATAATTGCCAAGGAATTTTAGGTTATGTTGTTAGATGGATTAATAGTGGTGTAGGTTGTTCGAAAGTGCCAGATATAAATAATATTGGATTAATGGAAGATAGAGCTACTTTAAGAATATCTTCTCAACATATAGCAAATTGGCTTCATCATAATATATGTACTACTTTACAAGTTTTAGAAACTTTAAAAAAAATGGCTAAGATAGTTGATGATCAGAACAGAAATGATCCAGAGTATGAGAAAATGTCCGAAAATTTTAGTAAATCAATTGCATTTAAGACAGCGTGTGATTTGATTTTTAAAGGAAAAGATCAACCCTCTGGTTACACAGAGCCATTATTACATACAAATAGGCATTTAAAAAAAAATTAAATTTGTTTTCTGTTTTTGAAAGCTGAATATAAAGTACCGTCGTCTAAATTTTCGATTTCTCCACCCACTGGCAGTCCATGTGCCAACTTTGAAATTTTTACATTAGTTTTTTTTAAAACATCCTCAATGTAGTAAGCAGTTGTCTGTCCCTCAACGGTGGCGCTAGTAGCTAGAATAACTTCGTCTATATTTTGATTTTTTACTCTCTGAACAAGTGTGTCAATTAGTATTTTTTGATATTTATCAATAGATCCAGAAATTGTCCCACCCAGAATGTGAAAATAACCTTTAAAAATATTTGTACTTTCAATGCTCCATTGATCTGCAATATTCTCCACGACGCAAATTTTTGAAAATTTTTTTTGTAAATTTTCACAATTTGAATAGACGGAACAATCATTTTTAAAAGATTTTAATGTTCCACAGTAATTACACCTTGATACATTCTTATATACATTTGCCATAGCATTTATTGTGGGTTTCATAATCTCATCTTTGTTATTTATTAATTTTAAAATAATTCTTTTTGCTGATTTTGGTCCTAAACCTGGAAATTTAGAAATAGCTTTAATTAATTCTTCAATTTCTTTAAGCTCCATCATAATTTATAATGGCCACTTAAATCCTGGTATTCCAAAACCACCTGTAACTTTTGAAAGCTCATCTGAGGTTTTAGATTTTAAATTACTCTTTGCATTGTTATGAGCAGCTATAATAAGATCTTCCATAAAGGATTTATCTTCTTTTAAAAGTTGTTCTGATATTTTAAGTTGTTCTATTTCGCCATCACCATTTAAAATTATCTTTACTGATCCACCTCCCGATACACCCTCTGCTTTGATATTTTTAATTTTTTGTTGACTTTCTTTTACTTTGGTTTCAATTTCTTTTGCTTTTTCTAATATTTTACTAAAATCATTCATTTTTTTTCATCATCTAAGTTTTTAATTTTCGTTATTTCTGCATCTGGAAAAGATGTAATCATTTTTTTGTAGAAATCATTTGCTTCTAATTTTTTAAGATTGTTTTTTTTTAAAATAGCTTCACTCTCGCTTATTGACTTAGCACCTTGTTTTTTTGATAATGTAATTATCCATCTTTGTCCAGTCCAATCTAACAATTTAGATGATAAATTTTTTATAAAATTTTTATCAAGATTTTCATTAAATGAAATTTCAATACTTTGGCTTTTAAAACTGACTAAATTAACATTTTTTTCTAGCTCAAGTTTTAATCCAATTTCTTTTTTAATAGAGCATAGATCTATTAATTCTTTTAATGACTGAATTTTATCCTTATTTTCAAAAATTAGATTTTCTTTATTGATCTCCGTTAACTGTTGAGATGAGGTTTTAATTTGACTAATTATCTTATCACTATTTTGTAAATTATCATTTACCTCTTCCTTTATTAAAGTTTTACTTTGGTTTGTATTAATATTTTTTTCAATTGATTGTTGCAGATTTGTGTTTTGAAATAATTTTTGTTTTTTTAAATATAATAACCTTATTAAGAACATCTCTGCTGATAAATTCTGATTTGTTACTAGATTAATTTCATTTATTGCCTCAATAGTAAATTGCCAAAACAAAAGTAAAGTTCTATTATCTACTTGATTATGTAATTTTTCTAGACTAGAGAACTCACTATCATTTAATTCTTTAAAAGACATATTTTCAAAACTTTTGAAATTTTTTAGAAGATATAATATTTCTAAAAAATTATTTAAAAATAATTTTGGCTCTATACCTTGATTATAGATATTTCTATACAAGTTTATGACCCTTTCCTCATCACCCTTTAGAAGTTCTTCTAATAATTCTACTAAATAACTTTTATCTAAATAACCAAATATTTCATATGCTAATTTAAGATCAATTTTTTTAATATTATCCGAGGAGTTAAGTAAAATTCTATCTAGTAATGAGAGAGAGTCTCTTACAGAGCCTTCAGAAATTTTTACAATTAGCTTAAGTATTTCATCAGACATATTTTTATTTTCTATATCTAGTATTTTTTTTAAAAACTTTAAGAGTTTGTTGGACTCAACTCTCATTAAATCAAATCTTTGACATCTAGACAGAACTGTAATTGGTATTTTATTTACTTCGGTAGTCGCGAATATAAACTTTAAATATTTAGGTGGTTCCTCGAGTGTTTTTAATAAAGCATTGAATGCTTGTTTGCTGAGCATGTGCACTTCGTCAATTATAAAAATTTTAAATTTAGAAGATGTTGGGCCATATCTTGAAAATTCGATTAGATCCCTAACGTCATCTACGCCCGTCTTGCTTGCAGCATCTATTTCTAATACATCAATATGCCTCGATTCTGAGATTTCTTCGCAATTATTGCACATATTGTTTTTACAATTATTCTCTTTATCATTAAGACAATTTAAAGCTTTAGCAAGTATGCGTGCAATAGTAGTTTTGCCTATACCTCTAATTCCTGTAAATAAGTATGCATTAGGAATTGTATTTAACTTAATAGATTTTTTTAATGCATCTACTATAATGTCTTGACCAATCAAATCGTCAAACACTTGTGGTCTATATTTTATCGCAAGAACTTTGTTATTTGTTTCCATTTTAAGGAGACCAACCAACCTGGAAAATACTCATTACCCTTGCTCTTTTTCAAGCCTGGGGGATTCATGGTAACACCACCTGATTGGCCCCCAATTTATTATAACAGTTATATTTTCTAGTCTACAAGAAAAGTTTTTATTTATTTTATATTTCTATATTTGCTTGCTTCATAAACGCCCAAAATATCTAAAGTTACTGTATGAAAAGCTAATTCTTCTAAAGATTTTTGAATTCTTGGATCCTCTATATGACCATACATTTCACATATAAATAAATACTGTTCAAAACTATTTTGATCAGAAAAGCTCTCTAATTTGCTTAGATTTACATTATTAGTAGCAAATCCACCTAGGCATTTGTACAAAGCGGCAGGTTTATTTTTAACTTTAAATATACAACTTGTAATATAATTCTTGTTTTTAAATTCTGGATGAATTGCGTTTTTTCCCATTATTAAAAACCTAGTTACATTACCAAGGTTATCCTCAATATTGCTTTTTATAATTTTGAGATTATAAATTTTTGCCGCTAACTCAGAAGCTATAGCGGCTTCATTTTTAATTTTGTTTTCACTTATGTATCTAGCGCTTCCAGCAGTATCTGCAGCAATAATTGGTTCAAATTTATATTCATTGATAATTTTTTGACACTGAGAAATAGCCTGAGAATGAGATCTTACAGATTTAATTTTATCTATTGTTGCACCTTCAACTGCCATAAGATTATGTTTGATTTCTTGAAAATGTTCAGCATAAATTTGAAGTTTGTATTTATTTATTAAATACTGTATGTCAGCTACTCTTCCAGCTATAGAATTTTCCACTGGAATAATAGTTTTATAGTTTTCATTTTCGTTACAATATTTAAAACACTCTTCGAAAGTTTTACAAGATATAAATTCATTATTTGGATAAATTTTTTCAGCAGCCAAATGTGAATATGCGCCTGGAGAACCTTGATAAAATATTTTCATTTATTTAAATTTTATATTCTATAATTTTTTTTATTTCCACATAATCCTGAACCGTATCAATTCCAAAGGACTGATTTCTACTGTAAACAACATCTATATTAATACCATTTTCAATGGCTCTTAATTGTTCTAGCCTATATTTAATTTCATTCTTTGATTGTTTTAAACTTACAAATTTTTCTAAAACATATGTGTTAAATTGATATATGCCAATATGACCAAATATATTTTTTGGAGTATGATTACAATGTCTCAAAAATTTTTTTGCTCTAGATATTTTCTTTTCTTTAATATTATCCTCAGTAATTACCTTAACAATACTATCGTCTGCAATATCCACTTTAGAAAGTTTATTTGCCAGTGTACCAATGTCAGAGTTTTTTGATATTACACTTTTGTTTAAATTAATTATATCTTTTGGATCGATGAAGGGCTCATCACCCTGTAGATTAATGAGAAATTCGCAATTTAAATTTTTTCTGATTTTTTTATAAGCTTCGAAAATTCTATCTGTTCCAGTTTTATGTTGTTTTTTGGTTAAAATGAATTTTCCTTTGATTTTTCGAATTTCTTCAGCAATTGCTTCGTCGCCTGTTGCTACATAAACTTTACCCACTTTAGACTCTTGAGCTCTCTTATAAACGTGTTGGATTATTGATAGATTGTCAATTTTGAGCAAAGGTTTATTTGGCAAACGAGATGCGCTTAATCTTGACGGTATTAATATGACAGTTTTAGACATAATTCTTAAATTTGTGCGTCTATGAGACGCAAACTTTTTTTTAGTTAGCTTTTTTTTCAATTAACATGTTATACGTTCATTATATATAGAATAATGGATTCATTTGAGATTAATAAAATAATAGCCTCCATATTGCTTGTGGCACTATTAATAATAGGTATTAGTAAAGTTTCAAATATCGTATTTAAGGTAGACAAACCAGAGAGCCCTGCATATAAGGTCGAACTTCCTGATAATGACGCCAAAAATATAAGTGAGGAAGATACCGCTAAAGTTGAGGATAAAGTGGATATATCAGCTCTTATGGCCTTAGGGGATATCACACACGGTGAAAAGGTTTTTAAAAAATGTTCAGCTTGTCATTCAATAGAAGCTGGTGGAAGCAATAAAATAGGACCGGCATTATATAATGTCGTGGGAAGAAAAATTGCAGCTGTTGAAGACTATAAATATTCTAAAGCTTTGGTTGAATATAATAAAAATTGGTCTTTTGAAGAGCTAAATGGTTTTTTAATAAAACCCCAAAAATGGATTAAAGGCACAAAAATGGCTTACGCTGGATTGAGGAAAGAAAAAGATAGAGCTTCAGTTATTTTATATCTAAATAAATATTCAGATAATCCACTACCTTTACCTTAATTTCCCGAAACAATATAATAATATACTTTTTTGAACGTGGACTCTATTTGATGCTTGTTGCCAAACGCAAGATTTCTTACTTAAAAAAATTTCATCTGTAACTTCATTACCGCGAGGTAAGCAATGTAAAAAAATACAATCTTTTTTTGCGTAGCTAAATAATTTCTTGTCAATTTTAAACTTTTTAAATTCTTTTAATTTATTTTTTTTATTAACTTTATCATTAAGAGATATAACCTTATCAGAAAATATTACATCAGCATTTAATGCTGCTTTTTTAGGGTCTTCATAAATATAAATTTTTTTCTTATTTTTTTT
>MDSW01021977.1_pt1 | contig 19887 bp, 21 predicted proteins | sample 811171 | NCBI WGS metagenome assembly MDSW01 (sample SAMN05326641, study PRJNA326480) | marine metagenome | isolation source: seawater | place: Atlantic Ocean: North West | collected 2012 | reverse complement strand
TATAGTTTTTGGAGTACCTTTAACATTTTCACTGTTATAAGCGTAGTTCCAAGAATATAAAATATTTCCTACTGCACATTTAGAAGGCATGCTAGTAAAAAAATCTTTACTTGCTGGAGTACCATCTGGTGCAGGCGGGAAGTCTTTATCAAAATCAAATTCAACAAATAAACCTTCGTCACATCCAGTAATTGTATCCATAGCAAATACATCGATAATGTCCCATGTAATTGCGCCAGCTTCTTTTTGTGCTTTAATTTCTGATAATCCACCTGAGTAGTCGACCCAATTGATGTCGATACCTAATTTTTTAGCAGTAGGATCACCGTAACCTAGTTTTTGACTTTCAGTATATGCTCCACCCCAAGATGCAACTGTAACTGCATATGATGATGTAGTAAAAGAAAGTACAAAAGAAAGGGTAAGTAATAATTTACTTAATTTTTTCATTTATCCTCCGTTTAAACGTTTTATATATTCCTAATTACAGCAAGTTCAATCAACAGAGTCAACTGAACATTTTTCCATATTATAAAGGCAAATATTATTGATATTTAAAACTATTCTACTTTGGGTCTAAAGCTCTAGCGTCTTGACTATTCCAACCAATATTTATTGTATTACCTAGTTTAATATCCAAATTTTCTGAACTATTAGGAACTTTTAAAATAAAATCAGAGTTACCTAATAAACTTAACCTTACCCTAGTATGGTCTCCATGATATATAACTTCTTCTATCTTGCCTTTGTGGTTATTATCCATATTATCTTTAGGATTAATCAACGCTCTTTCAGGTCTTATTGATACAGTAGTTTTATCACCTTTTGACTTTACTGAAATTGGATTAGCAAATATTTCCCCCCCATTTACTTTCACTTTACACATATCATTTGACATATCCAAAACTTCTCCTGCAAAAGTATTGTTTTCACCGATAAATTCTGCAACGAATGAATTTACTGGTTTTTCATATAACTGATCTGGGGAGGACAATTGTTGAACCTTTCCGTCATTAAAAACTGCAATTCTATTTGACATGGTTAAGGCTTCACCTTGATCGTGTGTAACATAAACAACTGTTACTCCAATACTTTCATGAATATGCTTAATTTCATATTGCATACTTTCTCTTAAATTCTTATCTAAAGCTCCAAGAGGCTCGTCCATCAAGACAACAGACGGATCGAATACTAACGCTCTTGCAACTGCAACTCTTTGTTGTTGACCTCCGGACAATTGACCTGGCATTCTATTCTCAAAACCTGATAAAGATACCATAGATAATGCTTTGTCTATTTTTTTATCAGCATCATCTTTTGGCATTTTTCTTACTCTAAGAGGAAAAGCTAAATTTTCGTAAACTGTCATATGTGGAAATAAAGCATAGTTTTGAAAAACCATTCCTATACCTCTCTTATGCGGTGGTATATTTGATATGGGATTTTTATCCAAATAAATTTCACCGTTAGTTGGGGTTTCGAAACCAGCTAACATCATTAAACAAGTGGTTTTACCAGATCCAGAAGGTCCTAACATTGTAATAAATTCACCTTCAGAAATATCTAAATTTAAATCCTTGACTACAAGGATTTTTCCGTCATAGCTTTTGTCTACTTTTTCAAACTTAACGAACTCTTTATTCTTTGACATTGATACGTTTTAAAACATTTGTAGAGGATATTTTCAAGCTATTTTATGTGAAGTTCTTTAGGAAAATTATTGAGTAATTCATTTCCATTTTCTGTAACTCTAATTGATTCTGAAGCCTCTACACCCCAATCACCAAATTGCATTACTGCTATCATATGAAAGGTTACATTTGGTTTCAATTCTGTCATATCACCCTTATAAATATTAAGTGTGTGCTCTCCCCAGTCTGGTGGATATCCGATACCTATAGAATATCCAGTTCGAGACTCTTTTTTAATTTTATATTTATCCAGCACTTTCCAAAATTCTTTCGCCACATCATCCGCCAGATTTCCGGGCTTTGCTATATTGATTCCAGCATTTAAAGCTTCAATTGTTGCATTCATAGCATCAACTTTTTTTTGTTCAGGCTTACCAAGCTGAACTGTTCTTGCTAATGGAGAGTGATATCTTTTTACACAACCAGATATTTCTATAATTGTAGACTCTCCATCTTTAAATACTTCTTCTGTAGCTGTTAAATGTGATGCTGATGTGCCCAAACCAGTTGGAAGCAAAGTTGTAATACTTGCATATTCACCGCCCACTTCTTTAGTTCCACAAAATAATGATTTTTGTATCTCGCCTACAGCATCACATTGTCTGATACCTCTATCAATAACTTGCGTAGCGGTATCCATAGCTTTCTCAGTAATTAAAGCTGCAGACTTCATATATTTAATCTCTGCATCTGATTTTATTAATCTTACCCAATTAACTAATCTCTCTGCGTCTTTTATTTTCGCATTTGGTAAACCTTGTTTTACTTTCTCGTAACAAAAAGCTGTGAAATAGTGAGTATCCATTTCAAGTCCTATTGAGAGGTTGTCCCATTTTTTCTTTTTAATTATATCTACTAAGTAATCATATGGGTGCTTCGGCCATTTATGAATGTAATTTTCATTGTAAACTATGATGTTTTCTTTTTTTAAATAAGTCTTGATATAAGCACCACCGGCGTCTTGTGCTCTAACAAAACATAAAGGTTCATCTAAATCAGCATGCACTAAAACACATTGAGCATAATAAAAAGACCATGCATCATAACCAGTAAGATAATACATGTTTGCAGTATCATGAGATATAAGCAAATCTATTCCCTTATCTTGCATAGATTTTTTAACCTTATTTAATCTTTCTTTATATTCTTGATTTGTAAAGCTCATTTAACTAGACCTTAGTAATTTTCCATAACCTTTTATTTTATTTTTATTTCCAATTTTTTTTAAAGTATCCCAAATAAGAGTTTGATTACTCGAAAAAACAAAAATACCTAATTTATTCTCGAGTTTTTCTAAAATTGATAAAGCAGGCAAAGCGGTACATGAAATAAATAGAGCTTGTGCACCATTTAAGTTCATTTTAGATAAAACTTTGAATAAATATTTACTATCTATTTTTCCGATATCAATATCAGAAGACATATCAAAATAAGAATTAGAAGTTACTTTAAATTTATTTTTTCTGAAAAATTCCAATACCTCATTATTGAGTTTTTTTTGATAGGGCGTAAAAATAGCAATTTTTTTAATCTTAAATTTTTTTAGCGCATTTATTGAGGAGGTACTTGGAGTAGTTAATCTAGAATCAGGCTTAGCTTGAATAACTTTTTTTTTAATATTGTTATATCCTGCAGCAATAGTACCTGAGGTGCACGCATATGCAACACAATCTATTTTTTCTCCTGGTAAAATTTCTCTAGTTACCTTAGTAATATTTTTAGACATCTTAATCAAATTTTTTCTGTTTAAAGGATTGTAGCTTTCAATTCTGTTTACAAACAAATCAATGTTTTTGTTTTTTAATATAGCTTTAAAATCTTTTTCAATTATATAATCACTTGCAAGAGCTATAAGTGCAATTTTGGGAAAGGCAATTTTATTAAATTTAGGTTTAACTTTTAAGGATTTCATATATTTTAACTATTAATATACATTAGTTGAGGATATCATAAACTCTTTCTCTCAGTAATTTGCGGCTTATTTACTATTGAATTTATCTGTTAATAATATTTAATTTATTTTTATAAATTATTAATAATTAGAGGGAAAATATGAAAAAATTAATTACTTCAATGTTCATTTTTATTTCATGCTTTACTACTAAAGCATATTCAGATGGGCATGCGATCAAAATGGGTATTATTCTAGGATTTACAGGTCCTATTGAGTCATTAACCCCTGCTATGGCTGCATCAGCAGAATTAGCATTTAATGAAGCTTCAGATTCTGGAAAGTTATTAGGTGGAAAATCTATTACAGTAGAAAGAGCAGATAGTACTTGTGTAGACTCAGCAGCGGCAACAACAGCTGCGGAAGGCTTAGTGTCAAATGGAGTTAGTGCAATCATGGGTGCTGATTGTTCTGGTGTAACAGGTGCAATTGCAACTAATGTTGCTGTTCCAAATGGAGTGGTAATGATTTCACCATCCGCAACATCACCAGGTTTAACTGACCTTAATGATAAAGGATATTTTTTTAGAACTGCTCCATCTGATGCAAGAGGTGGTCAAGTTTTAGCAGATATTACTAAGGATAGAAAAGTTAAAAGTATAGCTGTAACTCATACAAATAATGATTATGGTAAGGGCTTAGCAGATGTATATGTAGCCGCTGTAAAAGCTCACGGTATAAATGTAACAACTGTCACTGCTCACGAAGAGGGCAAAGGTGACTATGGAGCTGAAGTTGCAACTTTAGCATCAGCAGGTGGAGATGCTTTAGCTGTATTGGGTTATTTAGATCAAGCAGGTGGAAGTATTATTGAAGGTTCACTTGACTCAGGATCATTTGATACTTTTGTTTTATCCGATGGTATGATTGGGGACTCGTTAACAGACAGATTTGGAAAGGATTTAAATAAATCTTTTGGATCTTTACCGGGATCAACTGGAAAAGGTGCTGGAAAATTTGCAGAAGTTGCTAAAGCTGGTGGAATAGACTCTTCTGGACCTTACACAGGTGAGTCTTATGATGCTGCAGCTTTAATCCTACTTGCAATGCAAGCAGGTGGTAATAGCGATAGAGCAACTATTCAAGCGAATGTTATGGATGTAGCTAACGAGCCAGGTAAAAAAATATATCCAGGTGAATTAGGAAAAGCACTTGATTTATTAGCTAAAGGAAAAGATATAAATTACGAAGGTGCAACTGGAGTAGAATTTACTGACGTAGGTGAAGCTTTTGGATCTTTTTTAGAAAAAGAGATAAAAGGCGGTAAATTTAAAACTAAAAAACAAAGATAACTTAAAAAATAAAGCCCTGTAAATTCTACAGGGCTTTATTTAAAAAAAATATTTGTCAGCTAAGTACATAAAAATTCCAAAGGCAAAACCTAATAATAAATAATACATACTAAATAAATTTTTTAATTGCTGTATAAATTTCTTGCTGAGTCGTTTCACCGATACTTCTATAAACTTCTTTATTATTCTTAAAAATTAAAATTGTGCTTTGGTATTGAACGTTGAATAAACTTGAAATTTCTTTATTTGTCACATCAAATGCAAAATACTCCATGTCTTTAAAATCATTTTTAGCTTTATTTAAAACTTTCATTTGGCTTGCACAAGAATAGCAATATTTTATCCATGAACTAACTACTACAACTTTACCCTCTGACTGTGCTTTTTTGAATAGGTTTTCATTAAAAGTTGTTTTCTTTTCATCTGCAATTGAGCTTAAAGGTATTAAAACAACAAATAATATTAATAATCTTTTAATCATATTTATTGTTTTACGATATTTTCTGGTAAAATACCCTGCGGTCTATAGCGCATAATTAGCAAAAGCCCTATTCCAATTATTAAAAACCTAAAATAAGGTGCGCTATTTATTAAATGAACTTTTAACTCATTTGTCTCAGGTAAATGTGATGTAAGTATATTTATCAAAAAAAGTGAAATTGGTGCTGCTTGCACCCATAAAAACCAAACAGCAAAACCACCTAGGATTGCACCAAAATTATTACCTGTACCGCCAACAATTACCATTACCCAAATTACAAAAGTATATCTCATTGGTCTATAACTGCCTGGCGTGAATAAACCATCATTAGTCACCATCATTGCTCCAGCTAAGCCAACAATTGCTGAACCTAAAACAAATATTAATAAATGCTCTTTAACAACATTTTTACCCATTGCACTTGCAGAAATTTCATTATCTCTAATAGCTCTCATTTTTCTTCCCCAGGGAGAGTAAAGCGCCCTTTGTGTTAAAACTAGAAGTGAAATAACAACAATTAAAAATAGACCGGTAAAACATAATTTTACGTAAACAGAAGATGCGTCTATTACTAATTGTTTAAGTAAATCTTGGTATTCAGATGCGGATTTAGCAAAATTTAGTTTTGATGAATTAAATTTTTCAACAAAATTAATGAACCATTGAGAATTTTGAAGATCAATTTCATATGGAGCTGGTCTTTTTAACCCGATAACATTTTTAACTCCTCTTGCTAACCAATCCTCATGTTTAATTATTGATACTATTATTTCTGCAATTAAAAGAGTTGCAATCGCTAAATAATCTGCTCTCAAACCTAATGCTATCTTACCAACAACAAATGCAACTCCAGCAGCAAATAAACCACCAACTATCCAAGATAACAATACTGGCAAACCAAGTCCGCCTAAAAAACCTGTTTTTGCTGGATCAACTGACTCTATAGCTTCTATTGCAGGATCTGCAATTAATCTTATTAAAAGAACACCGAAAACAATTATTGCAGTAATTATTAAAGTTTTATTTTTTAGAGATTTTAATTTTTTTGCAAAAATCTTAACAGAGAAAGTTATTGCAAAGATTACAAATAAACAGATTAAAAGGTTAATTCCTCCAGCATTCCAAGCTTCTGGTACAGGGGCAACTGATACCAAAACTACAGCCAGCCCACCTAATGCTGTATATCCCATTATACCGAAGTTAATAAGTCCTGCATAACCCCATTGAATATTTGCTCCTATTGTCATAACTGCTGAAATTAAACAATAATTCAAAATTGTTAATGCGATAGACCAAGATTGAAATACCCCCACTAGAATTATCAAAACTAACATTATTGAATATGCGGCAATTATATTTGAATAATTTCTCATATTTTTTTACCTTCAAAAATACCCGAAGGTCTAAAAAGTAAAACAATTACTAAAATTGAAAATGATATTGCAAACTTATAATCTGTTGACAGTAATTGAACCAAAGAGTTGGGTTCTAATGACTCAGGTAAAATATAAGAAAAAAATTTTTTATAGGCGTAAGTTAGAAAAATTTCTGCAAATGCGATGACATACCCGCCTAAAAACGCTCCATAAGGATTTCCAATTCCACCAGCAATAGCAGCTGCAAAAATAGGTAGCATGTTATTGAAATAAACAAATGGTCTGTAACTTTTATCTAAACCGTACAACACCCCACCAATTGTTGCTAGAACACCTGCGATGATCCAGGTTATTAAAACCACTTTTTTAGGATCTATGCCTGATAATAATGCTAGGTCCTCATTGTCAGAATAAGCCCTCATTGAGGTGCCTGTTTTAGTTTTATTTAAAAACCAAAACATTATAGAAACAACTACAATTGTCACAAAAATAGTTATAATTTGTGTAGACTTAACTGTTAATCCCTCATTTAAACCGGTCATTTGTTTAAACTCGTTAGCTTTTAAAATAAATTTTTCGCCATCTAAAAATCTTCTGTCAGATGGACCAATGATAATTCTGATAATTGCTTGTGTAACAAACATAACACCAACACTAACCATTGCTAATTGTACAGGAGGACTTTTTTTTTCTCTGTAATAGCTAAAAACAAATTTATCAATTGTAAGCATATAAAAAATCATCATTAAAATAGCAAAAGGTATTGTTAACAATGCAGTAGGTAGGGGTCCAAAATTTATTCCAACAGATTGAAAATAATATGTTAGTAATACAGCAAACATTGTGCCGAATGACATCATATCGCCTGTTGCAAAGTTAGCAAATCTTAAAACACCATATATCAAGGTTACAAATATTGCTCCTAAAGCTAATTGAGATCCATAGGTTAATGCTGGCAATATTGTAAAGTTTAAAAGCAAAATTATAGCGTTTATAAAGTCCATTTATGCTCCTAAAAAAGATCTTCTTACCTCAGGATCATTTAAAAGATCTTTTCCTGATCCTTCAAATTTATTTTCTCCTGTAACCAATACATATCCTCTATCAGAAATAGATAAAGCTTGTTTAGCATTTTGCTCAACCATTATAATAGCGACATTTGTTTTTTTAATTTTGATTATGTGTTCAAAAAGCTCATCCATTACTATTGGAGAGACTCCTGCGGTTGGTTCATCTAACATTAATACAGAGGGTTTTATCATTAAGGCTCTTCCTAGAGCAACTTGTTGTCTCTGACCTCCTGATAATTCTCCGACAATTTGATTTTTTTTTTCAGACAATACAGGAAATATTGAGAATATTTCATCAATTACATTTTCAATATTATCCTTTCTTAAAAAGGCTCCTATTTCTAAATTTTCTTTAACGGTAAGTTCTGCGAATACATTTTTTGTTTGTGGCACAAAAGAAATTCCTTTTTTTACTCTATCTTGAGGTGTTAAGGTTGAAATATCTTCGCTATCAATTAAAACGTTTCCAGATTTTAAATTTAATAGACCTAACATAGCCTTCATTGCAGTCGATTTACCAGCTCCGTTTGGTCCTAATATTGCAACTATTTCACCTTTATTTACCTTTATAGAGCATGAATTAATTATGTCAGGTCCTTTTCCATATCCTGCTGTCATTTTATTTCCCTCAAAAAACGCCATAAAACTTAATCTGCTTTATTTGATCTTCCTAAATAACTTTCAATTACAAGTTCATTATTTTTAACCTCTTCTGAAGTGCCTTGAAATAAAACTGAACCTTCAGATAAAACAATAACAGGATTACACATCCTGCTTATAAAATCCATATCATGTTCTATCATACAGAAAGTATAACCTTTTTCTTTATTAAGTCTTAAAATAGCAGTACCTAGATCTTTGAGAAGAGTTCTGTTTACTCCAGCACCAACCTCGTCTAGTAAAACTAATTTTGAATCAACCATCATTGTCCTTCCTAGTTCTAGTAACTTTTTTTGGCCTCCAGACAAATTTCCAGCAATTTCATTAGCTAAATGTTTAAGATTTAAAAATTCAGCAACCTCATAAGCTTTTTTTCTTATTTCATTCTCTTGGTTTTCGAATTTTTTTCTTAAAAACAAAGCGTTTATTAGATTTTCACCAGACTGTTTTGAGGGCACCATCATTAAATTTTCTAGTACAGTTAAATTTGTAAATTCATGAGCAATCTGAAAAGTTCTTAGAATTCCTTGTGAAAAAAGGTTATAAGATGGTAGTCCAGTTATATCCTTATTATTAAAAAAAACCTTACCACTACTTGGTTTTAAAGATCCTGCAATTAAATTGAACAATGTGCTTTTTCCTGATCCATTTGGGCCAATTATTCCTGTTATTGATCCCCTTTGAATTTTTAAAGTACAATTATTTACTGCTAATAATCCGCCAAAATTTTTGGATAAGCTAGAAATATTAAGTATGTAATCTAAATTGGACATTAAAAATTTATTTTAATCTTTTTAAAATTAAGTTTAATGAATTATTAAGATTTTTATAAAATCCAGATTTTTTCAAGAATTTAAGCGTTTGCTCATTAAGCCCTTTAGGTGTTTGAGAACTTTTTACTAGTAAATTTAAATCCTTCTTAGCATATAAATTAGCAAAATCAGATAAAGAAGAAAATAATGAAGTGATATATTTTTGGGAAGCCTTTTTTTCTAAACCTCGATTTTGCAGCCATTTAGATGATGAGTCTAAAAGCTGGTAGTATGGAGCCATTAGCGAGGAAATGGCCCAAAAGTTTAAGGATAAGTCTTCATTTTTTATCTCAATACTATCTCCAATTTTATCAAAAAAAATTCTTATTTTTTTATTTGGTGGATAAATAGGTATTGGTCCTTTCATCAAAGATATTGGTGGGAGAGGGATAGCACGAAATATCTTTGCTTTTACTTTAATAAATTTTTTTAAGTCTCTCATCTTGATAGTTGAAATAAAACTAATAATAGTTTGTGACTTTTTGAATTTCAATTTTTTTAAAATCTTACATCCAACATCAGGTGTTACTGATAAAAAAATCCAATCTGAATTATTTATTATGTTTTGATTTTCATTCAATACTATAATTTTTTTATTTAATGAACTGAGATAAGTAGAATTTTTTTTGTTTCTTCTTGATATATAAATTTTAGAATACTTAATTTTGGATTTAAGCAGACCTAGTATTACTGCTTTAGAAATTTCCCCAGTGCCTAAAAATCCTATTTTCATGATCTATAAACTACCAATTGTTTAGGTAAAAAAAAAGGCCAGCATATTGCTGGCCTTTCAATTTTTTTATTATACTAACTTAATACTTAAAAAGTTTTTCCAACTCTTAATGAAAGATTAAGACCACTCATATCTGTAATCTCAACTTTTTTTGTAGAGTCATTGTCGTTAGTTGCAGTTATTTTATCATACTCAGTATACATACCTTCAAAGCCTACAAATAGACCATTGTCGGCTGTGTACTTAGTACCAACACCAAGACCTGTACCTTTTAAATCTTCATCACCGTAAGAACCACCTGTACCTAAACTTTCTTTTGTTGCAACATTACCTTGAACATAAGAAGCCTTAACGTACATAGAAGTGTTAGGGATCATTACTGATGCGTATAAAGTGTACATTTCTTCTATCGTTGCAGAAACTCTGTTTGTTACAGCAGTACCATCATTAGCTGGGTCATTTGTACCCTGACCACCTGCTAAGTCTCTTGTTACGTTTTCAGCTTCATTAGTATCAATATCTTCCATTTGATACTCAAGACCTACTGAAACCATTTCATTTCCAGCTTCAACGAATACACCCATATGTGAAGTATCTAATACTCCATCTTCAGTATCAACGTCTCCGCCTGTACCATTAGTTTCTTTAGCTTCTGCATAAGCCAATCCACCGTTATATGCTGCACCGATAGAAATATCTATTGCTGAAGCGGCAGTTGAAATTGCAAAAGTTGATAAAACAACGATTAAACTTTTAATTAATTTGTTCATATTTTATCCTTTATTAATTTTTTATAAAAAATTAGTTACCTGATATCATTTTCACAAGATTTATAAAACATCTCAAAATACTTAAAAGCAAGATAAATAGGGTTTGTTGCAATATTACAACAAAAAAACATCTATATTATCTATGTTTTTTGATGACGACCTACAGTTGCATTGTAATTTAATCAGTTATTAAATTTAAAAATATTTTTGAGAATCTTTTATTGTTTGGTTAAGTTTTTTTTTCTATTTGGGAGATAGTCCTAACAAACCGGGAGCTAAAAATGGCTAAATAGGACTATCTATTGCTTATATAACATAATTATATAAAATTTCACCAAATAATTGATATTTAATGAAAAAAAATTTTAGACCTCAAACAAAAGTTAGCAATATTGAGCCTAAAATTGGTGGAAATGATTGGGTTATTTGGGCTGCTTGGGCTGACAGAATCACCTTTGAGGAAATAAAGGAAAAAACAGGGCTTTCAGAGACTGCTGTAATAAAAATAATGCGCAGAAATCTAAAACCCTCATCTTTTAAACTTTGGCGTAAAAGAGTTAATACAAAAAGTATAAAACATAGAAAAAAATTTGAGCATTCTAGAAAACAGATAAAAATTAAAGTAAATAAATATGACTTCTAGTTGTGGTAACTTAAAAAAAGATGCTTAATTAAAAATTATGAAAAAAATAACAATGTACTCTGGGCCAATGTGTAATTTTTGTGAGGCAGCTAAAAAACTTTTGGAAAGAAACAACCTTAAGTATGATATAATAGATATTTCCACAAAGGATGGATTGCGAGAAGAGATGATAAAGAAATCAAATGGAAGGAGAACAATTCCACAAATTTTTTTTGATCAAAAACATATTGGAGGATATGTAGAATTAAGAGAATTAGAAAAACAAGGCAATCTAATCAATTTACTAAAATAATCTTTTAAGTATTATTTTAAATCTTTGGTTTGAATACTAAACACAACCCGTTATTACAAAACCTTTTGCCAGTTGGTTTTGGTCCATCATCAAAAATATGACCATGATGACCTCCACAATTCTTACAATGATATTCTGTTCTTGCATAACCGATGTGATAATCAGTTTTGGTTTCAAAAACATCTGGCAATGACTCAAAAAAGGATGGCCATCCTGAACCACTTTCAAACTTAGAATTAGAATCAAACAACCTAACATCACAATTCACACAATGATAACTACCTTCTCTCTTTTCTGAATTCAGTATACTAGAACCTGGTCGTTCTGTTGCCTCATCAAATAAAATTAACTTTTGTTCAGATGTTAAGTTTTTATTTTTTTTTTCCATTTTGTCTTTTTATTAGATAATGATATTCCTGCAATAATAAAAATTGATCCAACTAAATGATAATACATAAATTTTTCATTCAAAATAATAATAGCCATTATAGCACCAATAATTGGCATTAAATGTAAAAATATTCCAGCTCTGTTTGCTCCTATTATTGAAATGCCCTTTATCCAGAAAAAAAAAGCTAATAGGCCAGGAAAAATTACAACATAACTTAACGTAAAATAAAATGATTTTTTTAACTTAATAAAATTTCCATTATATAATTCTATAAAATAAAAAGGTATAAGAAAAATCAAACCAAAAATTATAACAATTTGTAATAATGTTATCTGCGAAACCTTATGAACTTTTTTTTTAAGTAAAGCTGAGTAAATAGCCCAAGAAAACATGGCTATTATCATAGTAAGATCACCTTCATTAAACTGTAAAGTTTTTATAATATTAATGTCAATTTTAGTAATGATTGCGGTAACACCAAATAAAGATAGTATTACACCAATTATTTGAAAGATATTCGTTCTTTCTATATTTAAAAATGAAGATATAAAAATTATCCAAACTGGGATGGTTGATATCATCAATAGTCCATTGATTACTTGAGTATGATAAAGAGAATAATATACTACTGAATTAAAAATTGTAATGCTTGTAATGCCTAAAACTATAAATAGTCCAATGTTGTCATATATATACTCTTTAGATCTAATTAACTCTTTGAAAGTAAAAGGTAATAGAATAATTCCAGCAAAAAACCATCTATAGAAATTTAATGAAAACGGTGGAATTTCGTGAAAACTTGCTAATTTACCAACAATAAAATTACCAGACCAAAAAATAGTTGTTAGAATAAGTAGTAAGTATGCTAAATTATGTTTGCTCACCTATTAAGCAAACCTTAAAGAACTATATGGTTTAAGATCTAAGTTTGTATTTTCTTCCGCAATCATGTTAGATATTATCTTTCCAGATATTGCACCTAAAGTCCAACCTAAATGATGATGTCCAAAACAGTAAAATACATTATTGTAATTTTTTGATGGTCCTATTATTGGCAAAAAATCTGGTAAGGTAGGCCTAAAACCTAGCCATTCATCTTTGTGTTCTGGCAATCCATCTAGCATTTCTTTAGAATTTAGAATTAAATTATTTATTCTGTTTTTGGATAATGGATTATCTAAACCGCCAAATTCAACAGTGCCTACAACTCTTAAACCTTGCTCCATTGGTGTCATTCCAAAACCTCTATTTGAATAAACTACTGGACGTGAAATTAAGTGTTCGTATCCCTTAAAATGAATATGGTAACCTCTTTCAGTATCTAGCGGAATTTTTTCATGTAATTTGTCAGTCAATTTTTTAGAAAAAGCACCGCATGCAATAACAAGTTTATCAAATATAAATCTTTGAGCTTCTGATCTAATTACAGGTTTGTGATCATCAAAATTTAAATCATTAATATTTAATTTTAAAAATTTTCCACCTTTAGAAATATAATTTTCAAACAATCTAAGTAAAATTTTTTTCGGGTTTTTTGCATGTCTCGCGTAATCATAGAATACCCCTCCATGATAAAATGGTTTCAAGTTTGGCTCAAGATCATGTATTTCTTTTGTGTTTAGTATTTGTTGTTTTACACCCAATTCTTTTCTAATATTAATTTCAAGATTTCTGCTTTTAAGATTATTTTTATTCCATACATATAATATACCATTGTTCTCAATTAAGTCATTTACGTCAACTTCGTCGAACAATTCGTCAAAAGCGGGTAATGCTAGATTTAAAATTTGATGCATATATTTAGCTGTGTGCATCATTTTATGTTGCGAACAATTTTTAAAGAACTTTAAAATCCAAGGTATCATTTTATATACATAATTCCATTTTAAAGCTAATGGACCCCTGCTACTAGCCAACATTGCTGGTATATCCGTTAATATATCTGGACGATTTAAAGGCACAGATGCATAGGGAGAAAAATGTCCTGCATTTCCGTATGAAGCTGCATTACCTGGTTCATCTCTATCAAATAAAGTTACATCAAACCCTTTTTTTTGAAGGAACATGGCATTGCAGACTCCCTGTATTCCAGCGCCAATAATACCTACTTTAATTTTATTCATTCTATATAATAGCTAATAATTGGAAAAAAAACTCGGTGACAAATTAGTCTTCAATATTATGCGATAAGTTGTCTATTATATATTTTTGAACTCATAACAACTCCAAAACCTATCATGGTTGCTAACATTGAAGAACCTCCGTAAGACATTATTGGCAAAGGGGAACCCACTATAGGCAGTAATCCAAGAACCATACTCATATTCACAGTAATATAAATGAATATTGAAGAAGCAAACCCAAAACAAAACAATCTACCAAAGAAATTTCTAGAACCCATTCCAGCAAGTATAATTCGATAAATGATAACTGAGTATAAGATTAGTAAAAAAAGAGATCCAATAAAACCAAATTCTTCAGAATATAGAGTAAAAATAAAGTCTGTATGTTTTTCAGGTAAAAATTCAAGATACCCTTGTGTTCCCTTTAAAAATCCCTTTCCATATAAGCCTCCAGACCCTACTGCAATTTTGGACTGTATGATTTGATAACCTGCACCGAGAGGGTCTCTATCAGGGTTAAAAAAACTAAGTATTCTTAATTTTTGATAAGGTTTTAAAATTGAAATAATAAAGGGTGCAGATATTATAAAAGTTAATCCGGCAATAACAAAATACTTTATCTTAATACCTGCAAGCCACAGAACCATAATTCCACTTACAGCAATCAAAATTGAAGTACCAAGATCAGGTTGTGATAACACTAAAAATATTGGTACCATTAATGCAAGTATTGGTATTATTAGATTTTTAATATTGTTTATGTTGTACGTTTGAGCTCTATGATAATATCTTGCAAAACAAATTATGATTCCGATCTTCATTAGTTCAGATGGTTGTAAGTTTAAAAAATATAAATTTATCCATCTCTGAGATCCAGATGCTGTTACTCCATAAAATGAAGCCCAAACTAATAAGAGTAATGTTACAAGATAAAATATGTATGAAAGAGTATGCCAAATTTTGATATTAATAAAAGAAACAAATAGCATCACTGTGAAGAATATTAAAAAACGTATTGCATGGTTCTTTGTATGATAAAGCATTTCTCCCCCATCAGTAGAGTACATTGCAAAACAACTTATTAAACCTACTGAAAAAATACTAATTAAAAGTATGTAATCTATAGATCTTATCTTTTGGAAAAAAGTAAGCTGATTAGAGAATGATGAATTATTTAACATATTTAAGTGATATTTAGTTTTATTTTTTCTCTTTCTTCATGACGATCAATTACTACTTTCATCAACTTTTTTGCTAAAGGAGCAGCAGCCTTACTTCCAGAACCACCGTGTTCTACTAGTACACTCATAGCGTATCTTGGGTTTGAGTATGGACCAAAAGCTATAAACCAGGCATGGTCCCTATTTTTATAAGGTATCTGCGAAATATCTAAATCTAATTCTCTCTCTAATTCTGTTATTCTTTTAACTTGTGATGTTCCAGTTTTTCCCGCAAATTGATATTTTGGGTTATCAATTCTGGAGGAGTATGAGGTTCCATATATTTCATTTGTAGATTTAAACATTGCATCCAATACAAATTTAATATTTTCCTGATTTTTAAATAATGGTTCATATTCTTTAATGTCTGGTTTAAGAAACTCTTCAGTTGCTTTTATAAGAGCATTGTCTTCTTTACTGTGTTCAATTTTATTGTCTGACATTATTTTTCTTATTTTTTCAAATGAGTTCTGGTTTTCATCAATTCTTATTTTGGGATAAATTTTGAAACCTCCATTAGCCAATTGTGCGGTCATCAAACAAAGTTGAAGAGGGTTAGTTTGAATATAACCTTGTCCAATACCAGTTATAAATGTTTCGCCTAAATACCAATTTTCACCTAAATTATCTTTTTTCCATTTTGTGGATGGAACAATACCTTTTTTTTCATTTTGAAAAAAATTTCCCAAAACCTTTTTTCCTAATCCAAATTTTTGAGCAGTTATATTTAACCTATCAACACCAAGTATTCTGGCTAATTCATAAAAGTATATATCACAGGATTGTTTAATTGAATTTTTTAAACCCATTATGCCGTGACCTTTTTTTTTCCAACAATGATATTTTTGATTATACATTTCAACTTTACCTCTGCATTCAACTTTCATATTGGGGGTTATTACGTCATTTTCTAAAGCTGAAAGGGCAACTATTGGTTTAATTGTTGAGCCTGGAGAATATAGTCCAGATATAGTTTTATTGACAAGCGGTTTTAAAGGATCATTTTTTATTTTATTCCATATATTTTGATCAATTCCATATAAAAATAAATTTGGATCGAACGATGGAGATGAATTCATGGCAATTATTTCACCTGTGTAAATATCCATTACACTTATTGATCCAGCTTTATCTTTTAACAACTCAGATGTAACTTTTTGAACCTCGGTATCTATTGTCAATTTAATATTTCTACCACTTTCACCTTGTATAAAATCAATTTGATTTATTTTTTTTCCGTATGCATTAACCTCATATCTTTGAACACTATTTGTACCTATAAGTTCATCCTCAAATGTTTTTTCTAATCCTGATTTTCCAACTCTCAATCCTGGTACATTTCTATCTTTGATCACTTCGTTATTGATTATATCTTTTGCACTTGCTTGAGACACGTAGCCCAAGATATGTGTATAACTTTGACCAAATGGGTAGCTTCTTCCAACTGTTATAATTGGTTTAGCGCCAGGTAATTCGTGCAAATAAAAATTTATCTTTGAAAATTCATCCCAAGATAGATTTTCTGAGATAACGAGAGACTCCCAAGGTTTTTGTGATTTTTTTTTTTTTATAATTGCAGTAACCTTTTCTGGATTTATATTTAAAATATCTCTTAATCTGACAATTAATCTTTTAAAATCTTCTACCTGTTCTGGTATAACATGTAATTGGTAAACTTTTAAATTTCCAGCTATGGTATTTCCAAAAAAATCTTTAAATTCACCTCTAACAGGTGGTAATCTAGTTTCTCTTAACCTATTTTTGTCAGATAAAGTAAGATATTTTTTATTTTCATTAATTTGAAGGGAGAATAACCTTCCAATTATACCAAAAAAAATTATTGTTTTAATTCCAGAAAAAATAAACATTCTTCTATTTATAATTTTAGATTTATTAAATCCGGAGTCTCGACCTTGATTAATCACTTTTTTTCCCTTTAAAAACTAATCTAGAATAAAAATCAAATATTATTGAAAATATGTAATATAATAAAAATGTAAATATTATATTTGTAGTTAAGTCATAATAATTTAAGTTAACTTTAAAATAAGTTGTTAATAGAAAGTAATTGATTGATGTAGCTACTAAAATAGTAATTAAAAAAAATAACCAATCATTAATAATATTTGGTCTTAAAGTAATATTTCTTAAATAAGCAGCAAAGCCACAAATTATTAAATATGTTAATCCACTTAAGCCTAACGGATAACCCAAAACAGCATCATTAAATAGTCCTGCTACAAAAATAAAACCATAACCTAAACTTTCACTACGTTTTAAACTCCAATAATAAATTAATATGAAAGGGAAATTAAATGAAAAAAACTTATAACTTGAATAGTTGAAATCATACTCATTTAATACTGAAACAAATAATAAAACAAGTGGTAAGTAAGTGAAAATTTTTTTCAAAGATCTAGTTTTATTTTCAACACTCATAAATATTTATTTACTCTCTTTTTCAAAGGATACAATTTTGACAAAAGTAAGCTGCGATAAATCTGAAAAATAATCTACTTCATTAATTTCGTTTATTTTGCCAATTGGTATACCCGCTTTAAAAATTCCACCAGATCCAGACGTATAAATAATTCTCTTATCACCTAATTTATATTCTTCTTTAAAATATTGAATTTTACCCTTTTCTTTTCCAGTACCTGTTAATATTGACTGAACATTTCCAGGTTCTAAAATTATAGGAATTTTACTATTTAAATCAGAAATCAACAACACTCTAGATGTGGTATAATTAACTTCAACAATTTTTCCCACCAAAAAGGCTCCGTCTAAAACGGCCATACCTTTTTTTAATTTATCTTTACTTCCTTTGTTTACAATTAAAGATTTTAAGAAAGGACTATTTTTATCTAAAAGAACTTTTGCAACTAACTCCTCTGAGTTAATTATATATTCATCAATTAATTTTCTTAATCTGTTATTTTCAGCAATTACAAAATTTAAATTATATTGTTCACCTTCTAAAAACTTTAATTTTTCCTCTAGTTTGTTATAATTTTTATATAAATTTAAGTGTTTCTGAAAACTTGTAATACCCTTACTTAGTTGTTGTTCAGGTAAAGACGCAATAAATGAAACGCGGTATATAACTTCATTTAGTCCTAGTTTTAAGTAATTTATTGGTAAAAAATTAATCCTACCAAGAATTAATAATATAATTGAAAAAACTATTAAGCCGATTAACGAAAAACGTTGTTTGTTACCTTTTTTTATGAATGCAGAACGTATAGCTATTACAAAATCATCTCTGCCAGTAGCCATAACTTTTAATACTCAGATAATACAGTTGAAAATGTCTCCTCTTGATCTAAAGCTTTACCCGTTCCAACAGCTACGCAAGCTAGTGGGTCTTCAGCTATATGTACGGGAAGACCAGTTTCTTTAGAAAACCGTTTATCAATATTTTTTAATAATGCACCTCCACCTGTTAACGTTAACCCCATATCAACTAGATCAGCAGATAATTCTGGTGGAGTGTTCTCCAAGGCATCCTTTATACCGTTAATCATCTCTTTAATAATTGGGTTTAAAGCTTCAGAGGTGTCACCTTCAGTAATATTTACCTCTTTTGGAGTGCCTGATCTTATATCTCGGCCTTTTACTGCAAATTTATTATCATTTGTTGGAATTGCTGTACCAACTTCTTTTTTTATTTTTTCAGCTGTGCTATCTCCAATCATCAAATTATATTCTTTTCTCATAAAGTTAGCTAATGCATGATCCATTGCATCTCCAGCGACTCTTAATGAATTTGAGTAGACAACCCCTCCAAGGGACATTACTGCAATTTCTGTTGTTCCTCCACCGATATCTACAACCATTGAGCCTGTCGCTTCAGAAATTGGTAATCCAGCACCTATAGCAGCTGCAATAGGTTCTTCGATTAACTGCACTCTTCTAGCGCCTGCTGCTAATGCGCTGTCTTGAATAGCTTTTCTTTCAACCGGAGTAGATCCTGTAGGTACACAAATTAGTATTCTTGGATTTGCAAAAGTACTTCTTTTATGAACTTTTTTAATGAAATGTTTAATCATCTCTTCGGTAACTATAAAATCAGCAATCACTCCATCTCTTAATGGTCTTATTGCACTTATATTGCCTGGAGTTCTACCCAACATTGTCTTCGCTTCATCACCTACAGCTAAAACTGATTTTTTTCCTTTGTTATCCACTACTGCAACAACAGATGGTTCATTTAAAACCACTCCTTGTCCTTTTAAAACAACTAGCGTATTTGCTGTTCCAAGGTCAATTGCCATATCTTGAGACCATATTTTTGTTATATTATCGAACATACCCATATTATATTCCCCTTACTTTTTGATGTTTTATATTCTGAGAAGGAGCCTTCTTCTCTCTTTTTA
>MDSW01148020.1_pt1 | contig 19889 bp, 20 predicted proteins | sample 811171 | NCBI WGS metagenome assembly MDSW01 (sample SAMN05326641, study PRJNA326480) | marine metagenome | isolation source: seawater | place: Atlantic Ocean: North West | collected 2012 | reverse complement strand
ACCGTAAAAAACGGTTGGATGAGCAGCAAGCCCAGGCTGTAGCAGCCAAGGCGTGTGGCGGAAGCAGGAAGCTGAGCTATCACGAGTGCCAGCGTGGTGAGAACAAGAATGGATGGACAACCGCTCCAGACCCTCTGAATCAAATTGGTGAGGAGCTCCGCAAAGATCAAAACTGCGCCGCTCCACAGCAAACTCCATGCCATCAGCGACAAACGGTTGAACGCTGCCGTTTTGAGCTTGGTGGTGCTGGGCTGAGACGAGAGATCCTCATTCACGACCCAGCGCCGTGCGATGAAGAGGCTGATGGCGAACCACGCGGCAAACACGACATGATCAGCAGCTGTCGCCACCAACAAGAGGGAATCTGGTGGATTCAGCGTTCGCGCCACAGACACAAAATTCAAACTCCCGCCTGTGAATGTGGCTGTAAAAATCCCACCCAACACAGCTCGGCTGGGTCCTAGCAATGGCTGTAAACCAACCCCCCAAACAATGACACCAAGCAGCGTGAACATCACAGCCGCAAGAAAAGGGATAAACAAACGCTTGGCATCAGGCCACAAACGACGTAAGTCAACGGCCAAAAGCAATTGGGTAATCGCCAGTGAGGTCAGGGGGCCACTGATCCAACCACTGGCATTTTTGGGCGGCTGCCAACCGCTCAGGTTCGTGACTAGGAACCCAAGCAACAGAACCACCATGGTGGTGCCAAGTTGCCGTCCAAGACGAGAGTGTTCACTAATCCACCACCCCAAAACGGTGAGACTGAAGATGATTAAGGACGACAATGCGATCACAGAACAATTGCTTGGCGATGGTTAAGCCGAACTCAGATCATCCACTCAGCTGCTTGTGGGCATGACAATGTCTTGATCAACAGAACGATGTTCCTGATCAGAGGTCGAGGGCCTCTCAGCAGAACGCCGATTTAATTCACGTTCCAATGCTGCCACCCGTCGTTCGCGCAAACAGTGACGACATCCACCGAGCGTTTGCAGGTGTTTCTCAGGGGTGATGCAAATCTCCTGGACTGGATGCCGCTTACAGCGAAGCTTGACTGGGCTCTTGTAACTGCGCCATCGAATTTCGCTGTAATCGTATTGATCGCCAAAGCGCTGCTCAGCCCGCTTCAGGAATTCAGCTTGCGTGATTCGTGCTCCCATAAACAGACTTTATGGCTGATGATGAAGTTGACGTGACAGAGCTTCATCCCTCGTCATGGATCATCCAAATCCGAAACCCTCGAATTGATCGATGGCAATCGGAAGAGCCAGTTTGGCCAGCTCACGACTGGTGCGGCTATCGGGGTGAATGTCGTCCACAAAACCGGGCTTGCTGAGCTCATCCCAAAGCTCCCGGGTCTGGAGAAGGACAATTTTGGACTGATTCCTAAATGCGCGAGTCAAGCGCTGATGAAGGTCGTCGCTAATAGCGTCAAATAACTGCAGCGCAACATCATCATCCACACCCTTCACCTTGGCAGCGCGTTTTTGAACCCGAGGGATCTCGGTCATCGGGAAGGCACTGAGAAGCAAGATCTCATCAACAAGACCTGTAATCGCATCGACATTGCGACGAATGTTTCGTGTGATTGGACGTGTGATCGAACGCACCAAACGCTTGTCATCTCTCTCTGAGGATGTCGCCAGTACCGTCGCGAATGGGTCTAAATCATCAAGGGCAGCAAGGATGTCGTTTCCTCCGATCGACAGAAGCACATCAACATCCGACTGGGATCGATAGAACGACGCACGCCTTTTCATCGCTCTGACTTGTGCTGAGAGGCCGATGCCCAGGGTCATCCCAAGGATCGATTGACTCGGCTCTTCACCCGACTGAGCACCGCCATGGGCGTAGTTGTGAAGATCTGCAGGACGAGCCTCTTCGGTCGAAAAAATGTTGAACAACTGGTTGTCGTTCAGATCAGCACCCAATGCTTTGGCAATGTGCTCACCGAGAACAAATCCATCGGAGGCACGAACGTTGTCACCTTTGTCATAGATCGAATCACTGAAAGGATCGCTGCCGATTAGCGGTCCTAGCGACGCAATATTGCCTGCATCCATCAGACTTGCGCCCAGGATGACCAGAGTTGATGTCACGTTCTATCCCTCACAGCGTGAATGCATTGTGCTGAATCACTCATCCCGCAGGAGATGAGTTGGACGATTTTCCACCGTTGGCTGGAGGTCGAGCAGGCGATGCATTGGAGCTCACTGCTACAGACCCGCCTCAATTGGCAGCAACCCACAGTACAGGTGTACGGGCGTCGTCATCTGGTTCCCAGGCTAACTGTCTTTTTGGCAACAGAACAGCTTTGCTACCGCTACAGCGGAACGATGCATTGCGGGCAGGGATGGCCTGATTGGTTCGAGCCCTTGCTGGCAAGAGTCAACCAGACATGTGGCGCCGACTTCAATGGTTGCTTACTCAACCTCTACCGCAATGGAGACGATCGTATGGGTTGGCATGCCGATGACGAACCTGAAATCGACCAAACTGAGCCAATTGCATCTTTATCGCTCGGAGCCACACGTGATTTCTGCCTGCGTCAACGAAACGATCAACCACGACGCGAATCGGTTCCCCTTGGCGATGGTGATCTTTTGATCATGCACCCAGGCTGCCAACAACAATGGATGCACTCCGTGCCCACCCGTCGCCGAGTGACCACGCCACGGATCAATCTCACCTTTCGATGCTTTCTGGACAACAGTAAGCCCAGTAGGGCCAGGCTAGTTGAGCCGAACTGAAATCAAGTTTTTACCTTCAATCCAAGGCGACCCAAAAAAACATCGCAAGTCATTGACAGACTGACTGTGCAAGCAAATGCTATTGCTTGCCATCTCTCACAAAATCCATCGCAAAAACTCACCTCAAACGTTGATTTTTCGTTCCTCAAAGAATTGCTTTCGCAAAATCTGTGGCACCGATTGCGAATGGGAATACCTGCAATATCGAAGCGTCAGATACAAATTATCCCTGCCGCCTCACGTATGGCCCAGCCTAAGAACCAGTGAAAAATCAAATGACGTGATTGATGCGATAGCCCAAAATCGTCAATGCGGCGATCAGCAACACAAGACCCAGCGAACCAACAAAATCCATCTGTTCCATAACGGCCTCCATATCTATGCAGTCAGTGTAACGACACTTGTTGCGCTGTCACAAGGCGGGATCCCGGCCAAGCAAAGCCTTCTTAATAAAATTTATTTACTTTAGTGAAGATTCGCTTTTTTAATGTAAAAGGTTGGCATTAAGCGCACTATTGGCCGGGCAAAACATACAGACCACGAAGAAATAGCCCCCAAAAAGGTGTGCTAAACACAGCAATTATCGTGCTCCACAGAACTAAACCTGCCGCTAAGGCCTGATCGCGGTCAACCGCTTCGGCGATCAGAAGAATCGAGATTGCTGTCGGAGCCGCTGCTTGCAGTGCTAATGCCTGCGCCATGACAGGCTCCAGTTGCAAACAAGATGCCAACACCAGCATCAAAGCTGGGAACAACAGCAATTTGCTGATCAGCGCCGGCAGCAGAACCATCCTGGCGGAACCAAGTCCATGGCCCTCACGCACCAGCGATCCAAGTCGCATTCCCAGGACGGCCAGGGCAACAAGGATCACAGTGCGCGAAGGAAGCCATAGCGCTTCTGTGATGCTCTCTCGCCAAGGGGTGGGAGTGACGAGCAACGCGCCGATTAACCCCCTTAAGGCCGGACTGGACAGCAGGCTGGCCAGAACGCTGCGACCATTCCACGGTTGAGAAGCCGGCTGATCCGGTGCCATGATCAGCGGGCCAAGACTCCACGTGAGCAACGTGGCGCCGAGGTCATAGCCAATGCTCACTGGTAAAGCACTGGGCGGCAGCAACGCCAGCGCGACAGGAACGCCGAAATAAGCGGTATTGCCAATACAACTACCACAACGCAGGCAAGGGATGATCAGCCACTGCCGAGCCGTCGGCAGGGTGGAGGCCATAGTCAGGGTCAGCCCGATCGTGCTGGAGGCAATCAATCCCGCCAGCACCATGCGTGGAGTCAATCCTCCCTTGAGCAGCAAACCCATCACGCTGAAGGGCACGCCGAATCGGACCAATGGCACAGCCAACTGACCCGGCAAATTCGTGTAACGCCGACCAATCAGAAACCCAATCAGCAGACAGGGGACCAACTCAATCAATAACGAAAGCAATGAGCTGCGTCGCGCCGTTCATCGACCCTAAAGAGGGTGTGACAAAATGCCCACTGTCTACTGGGCAAATTCGAATGCTGGCGACCTCCGCTCAAGGGCTGCGTTCGCTCCAGTTGCGAGAGCGACTGCTCGACCGTGTTGAGCTGCTTCAGACATTGCTTGCCGAACAAGTGCAAACCCTGCCTTGGGGCAATGAAAGCTGGCTCGACACAGAGCGGGAGCTAGTTGCCGTCGAGCAAGCGCTTGAACGCATTCCAGCTGTCGACGCTTAAGTCTCAAGGCGCCACAATGTTTGCGTTTGAATGAATCATAGTGTTCTCTAATAATCAATAGATTCTGCGTTAAATGAGTCAAGAAATGCACTAAAAGTATTGAAGTCGATTTTCTATAAAGTACAACAGGTGTAGCCAATTTGATTCATTAATCTAAGTTAGCATTTTGCGCTATGTGCTGGTTGGGGTGTGGTCTCGACAACTCAGAAGATTGATTCCACTCAGGAAAATTGGAATCAGATTGTTGACTGTGAGGTCGAGGGATGACGCCAGAACGATCTGCGAGAAGGCTAAGGCTAGGCATATAACGTCGATGGTGATCAGTTGGTCTAGTTGCAAGGTGACCCGATTCGCATCAAGCAAAATGTCCACGCATTCAAAGTCTTTTTTGCAAAAGCGATTGCTCTTGATAGGCGTTTCAGGTCATCGTATTAATCCATGGCATCAAGCCTGGTTTTAAGTATCAGGGTTGCATGTTCGTATCTTTCTCTGAGCTAATGCAGGCGAGTAAACTGTACGAATCAACTTCCAATCATTTGTTAAGATGTCATGCAATGAGTGCTAGGACTGGTGTCAGCGATGCAAGTAAGCGATTGCTCTAAGCTTCGCTCAAGAGGTGGGTTGAGATGCCTGGATTTTCGTTTAAGGTAGTTGTTTTATGGGAAGCTTAAGTTGGTTGATGCAAGCATATTAGAATTGTCTAGATGGATTCTTGCTCAATTGTGGGTTTTTGGGATGAATGTGTGATCTGACAATGGTGTGTCGATAGCTGCTATCTTGATGGTAAAAATTTAGTCATTAAGTTCAATATTGACGTCAATCTATGCTGTTGGAAGAGCGTTAATGCTGCATTTGATTGAGAAACTTCCGACTGCGCTCTTCCCGGGCATTGGTAAAAAAGGTCTGGGGATCAGAAGTCTCCACAACCTGGCCTTCATCCATGAACATCACCCGGTCCGCCACTTCACGGGCAAAGCCCAATTCATGGGTGACCACCACCATGGTCATGCCGCCTTGGGCCAACTGACGCATCGCATCGAGCACCTCCTTCACTCGCTCGGGATCGAGAGCACTCGTGGGTTCATCGAACAACATCACCTCTGGATCGAGAGCTAGGGCCCTGGCAATCGCAACCCGCTGTTGCTGGCCTCCACTCAACTGGGCCGGGTACTTCCTCGCCTGTTCACGGATCCCCATCTGATCAAGCAGCGCAATCGCCCGCTGCTCCGCCTCCTGCTTTGAGCGCTTTTGCACCTTGATCGGAGCCAAAGTGATGTTCTCAACGATCGAGAGATGTGGGAACAAATTGAACTGTTGAAACACCATGCCAACCCGCTTCCGTATTGCGCGCACCTGCTGTTCGTCGTGATCTGCGTCAAGACGACAACCAAGCACATCAAGTTCTCCTTCATCGAGAACTTCTAGCCCATTGAAGGTGCGAATCAACGTGCTCTTGCCAGAACCGGAAGGTCCCATCACCACCAACACTTCACCACTAGACACCTCCAAAGACACACCATCAAGGGCTCGCAACCCCGGCGTGTAGCTCTTCACCAAATCGGTGGCGCGAATAGCAACGGTCATCGGATTAGGTGTTGTTGAATGAAGAGGTGGAGCGAATGGGATCGAGTTGAATCTCTAAATGGCGTGCCAACAGAGCCATCGCCGTACAAATCAACCAGTACACCGCAGCCAGCCATACATACACCTCCAAATATCGACCGATGAATTCAGGATTGGCCAGCAAACTGCGACTGATTCCGAGCAATTCAACCAAGCCAAGAATGGCCATCAAACTCGTGTTCTGCAGCAATCCCACTGCTTGATTGGTCAGAGCAGGCAACGCAATTCGAAGCGCCTGCGGCAGCACGATCAACTGCAGACTCTGTAGCGGGGAGAGCCCCAACACTGCGGCTGCCTCTAACTGGGTGGGTGGAATCGCTTGCAATCCTCCACGAACATCTTCTGCGATGTAGGCCCCAGCAAATAGGGCAAAGGCGATCACAGCGCGCAACACGCGATTGATCTCAAAACCCATCGGCAGAAACAGCGGAATCAACAGCTGCCCGAAGAACAGCACGGCGATCAAAGGGACCGCCCGCATCGTCTCGATGTAGGCACCGCTGCTGTATCGCAACACGGGCAAAGGGCTTTGGCGACCGAGCGCGAGCAACACACCCAAAGGCAACGCCAACACACCGCTGCCAACCGTGAGCAACAACGTCAGGGTCAGCCCTCCCCAGTTGCGCGAGCCAACGGGCATCAGGCCAAGACCACCAGCCAGCAAAACCACTCCCAGCGGCACCATCGCCATCCAAAGCGCCGGCAGAGTCCGACGCAACCAGCCCCGACGCGGCCCGAACAAGGTCCAGCCAGTGAGAAGGAGCAACAACACCATCCAGAGGAGCGGGCGCCAGCGCTGATCGATTGGATAACTACCAACCGCATAGAGGGGCATATTGACGCTGACCACAGACCAGTCGGCTGCCGTCAACAACCAATGCAAGCTGGAGAAGATCACCCAGCCGATCAGCAGAATCAGACCACCGCTGACCAGACCATCCAGAGGCCGAGCCCTCAACCGGCGCAGAGCTGTTCTGAGCCTCCCCCGATCGACACGTTGCATTAAGAAAGCTTGATGACGGCCTGGTGAAACTCAATCAAAAATTCGAGCAGGGAACGCATTTCATGCAAAGGAAGTGCACCACAATAACGTCAGACTTAATTGCAGCCACATCAGACCTTATCCACTGATCAATCAGCAACAAAATGAATCAGACAGCTTGAACTTTAAATCATTTTCCATCCCAGACCCAGGCTTCGTATCTACTGCCTCATCAATGTCCTAAGCCCTTGCACCGCGGACGAGCACGACTCGATTCAATAAACCCATTCCTCCACTAATTAAGAGGTTAAGTAACAAAAAACTCACCAGTAGGAGGATAAAACCCTCGATCGCGCGGCCCGTTTGGGTGATGGTTGTATCGCTGACGGCATAGAGATCAGCAAATCCGACAGCGATCGCCAATGTGCTGTTCTTGGCCAGATTCAAATATTGACTGGTCAGCGCTGGAAGAATGGCCGGCAGCGCCTGGGGGAGAACAATGCGCCTGAGTCCCAACCCTTCACTGAGGCCAAGACTGCGATAGGCCTCCCATTGCCCGCGAGGCACGGAATTGATGCCACCGCGAACCACTTCCGCGATTGAGGCTCCTGTGAAAACAGTCAATCCCATCAAAACCGCACAGAATTCAACGCTCAAATCCAATCCCAACAAATGAATGCCTTGATTCGAGAGCTTGATCAACCCACCAATGGGTAGGTCTGGTAAACCCAAAAAAGCAACGAAATACCAAAACAGCAGTTGCAATAGCAACGGCACTTGCCGAATTAATGCCACATAACCCGCTGCTAATCGACGCAACAACGGGTTGCTACTGCCACGCGCCGCGCCCGCTGAAACACCAAGGAATGTGGCTAAAACAAGCCCAGACAAAATCACCTTAAGGCTGTTGAACCATGCCACGGTTAGGGCCCAGGCATAGGAATCAGATGGGCTATAGGGCAGCGCATGTTCTGCTAACGCGAAACCAGCTGTCTGCCCTAGCCAATTGAAACTCAAGCCAAGGCCTGTGCGAATCAAATTGACCGACAAATTGTTGATCAATAAAGCTGCAAATCCAAACAAGACAGCTACAACACACAGCTGGATCCAAGGCACTTGGCGGATCAAGGCTACGTACCCTGCAGCCAAGCGACGCAAAAACGGGTTCGAACTGCTACGGGCCGTATCCGCTGAAATAGTATGTAACGTGGCTATAAACAATCCGAACAAAATGACCTTTAGGCTGTTTATCCACCCCGCGGCCAACGACCAGGCATGGGGATCAGATGGGCGGTTAGGCAAGAGATGATCAAGCCAAGAAAAACCCACCGTTTGCCCCAGCCAATTAAAACTCAAGCCGAGGCCGGTGTGAATCAAATCGACCGACCAATGAATCATTAAGGCCGCCAATCCAAATACAATGGCGACCGCTGATCCCGTGATCCAGAGACGTTGCCGCATCAGGTAAAGGGAGGAGCAATCATCAAACCGCCATCCCTTGAGAGACGATTAGCACCACGAGGAATTTCCACCTTGCTGCCAGCACCAAGGTGGCGGTCGTAAATCTCGCCATAATTGCCGGTTGCACGAATCACTTGGACAACAAAATCATCGGGAAGTTCAAGCTTGCTGCCAAGCCCACCATCGATTCCTAAGAAACGACGCAGGGCCGCCTGACTCGGATCAGCCGTGGCTTGTTTAACCACCTCATCAAGATTGTCCTGCGTAATCCCCCGCTCTTCAGCTTCGATCAACACATACACCACCCAGCTCATGGCATCAGCCATCGGTTGATCACCACCGACCACTGCAGGCGCAAGAGGTTCCTTGCTGAGTCGATCATCAAGAATCACATGCTCTTCTGGATCGGCAAATCCCGAACGGGCAGCAGCGAGTTGGGATCGATCCGACGTCATCGCAACACATCGTCCCTGGGTATAGCCACCGACCACCTGATTGAGATCTTGATACTTAATTGGTGTGTAGGGCAACTTGAGCGACTCAAAAGCATCGTTGAGGTTCTGCTCAGTGGTGGTGCCGGAACCAACGCAAATCGCTTTACCGCCTAGGTCATTAATTGATGAAATGCCACTGTCCTTCTTCACCATCAGACCCTGGCCGTCATGAAAGACCACTGGAGCAAAGCTGAGACCGTTCCCACCAACGGCATCACGACTCAGCGTGTGCGTGGTATTTCGCGATAGCAGGTCGATCTCCCCGGAACGCAACGCAGTAAACCGTTCCGGGGCCGTTAGAGGGCGGAACTGGATCTTGTTTGGATCGCCGATGAAAGCAGCCGCCATCGCTCGACAAATGTCCACATCAAGGCCTTCGTACTTGCCATCCCCCTTTAAAAAGCTAAAGCCGGGGATTTTGCCACTTACGCCGCAAATCAATTCACCACGTTGCTTGACGAGATCAAGCCTGGAACTATCCCCTGAGCCGAGAGTGGCACAACCATTGAGCAACGCCGCCAAGAGGCCTAGCGCACTGATCAATGGAGCATGCAGAGATCGGATCATGGATGTGGGACGGATCGGATGCGGATTGTCCCAGATCCTCGGAAACATTGTCAGATGCCCCTAGCGTTCACCAGTTCTACGGCTGTGGCCGATGCAAATTGCTGCGTGGCTTCTCGGTCTCGCCACCACAGCCCTGCTTGTTCAACCAGCCATGGCATGGCAAGAGGGAGATCGACAGGCCTACAACAACAAAATGGCGCTGTTAAAGGTGCTTGTGGATGGAGCCAAACAACGGGTCAGTAGCAATGGGGATCTGGAAACGCTTTGCTTGCTGATGAGCATCGGCAACGACGTTACCCTGCGTTACGTCCAACTCAATCCAGAGGATCTGCAGATCAAGGACAGACTCTCAGGCATGCGTGATGATCTCACCGTTTGCCTCGCTCTTCTTTACAACCATCCCGCTGACATCTTTGGCAACGATGCAGTTGAGTAGCCAGATAAGACGAGAAATTACTTTGCAGGAAGTCATTGTAAACGATTGAATTCTTCCCTTCCAGCGAAAGCTGTTGTTGACGCTGATGGCTGCGTAGAACCATCTGCGTCAACAAAAAACGTTAGGCGTGCGACGACTCCTGTCCTCCAATCCGTTCAAACAAATCGAGACTTTCTTCATTCAATCCTTTGAGCTGAACCTCAGAGCCACCCAGGCGCAACTTCCGCATCACTTGATCCAGCGCAGCAATGCCACTCTGATCCCAAACATGAGCTTGTGACATATCAATCGTGATAGTTGCTTGATGACTATGCAGGTCAAACCCTTGAATGAAATACACCTTGCTAACAAAGAATAATTGGCCTATGACCCGATAAATTCGCTCGTCTTGACCGACATCAACTGTTTCTACGCGAATTACTTTTGCAACCTTTCGACTAAACAAAATTGCGGCGAGTGCAACGCCTGCAAGCACGCCAAGTGCCAAATTATGGGGCGTTGTCAGCATTGTGACCGCAAAAGTCATCACCATCACTGAGGTATCGCTTTTGGGAATGCGTCTGATGTTGCGCAGCCCCGTGATGTCCGCAGTACTCACAGCAATGCTGATCATGACTGCGACGAGAGCCGCCATGGGGATCCGGCTTAACCAAGGACCTGCCAACAAAATCATCAAGAGCAAGCTCACACCCGAAAACAGGGTCGACAACCGAGTCCGACCACCGTTGTCCACATTCATCACCGACTGCCCGACCAAAGCGCATCCGGCCATGCCGCCGAATAACGAAGAGGCGATATTGGCAATGCCCTGTCCACACGCCTCCCGGTTCTTGTCCGACGTGGTGTCGGTCTTGTCATCGAGAATGTCTTGGGTGAGGAAGGTTTCCATCAAGCCCACTAAAGAGATTGCCAAAGCGGTTGGCAGCACCAAACCAAGGGTTTCTCGATTGAAGGGGACGCCCCCTTCACCAAAGGGAAGCTGGAAAGACGGCAATCCTGTTGGAAGCTTGCCGAGGCTTTCAACTGTGGGGATCTCCAGCTGAAAGCCAATGCTGATCGCCGTTAACACCACGATCGCTACCAATTGCGATGGCACCACACGGGTGAGGCGCGGCAAGCCATAAATAATCAACAATCCCACCAAGACCAAGGCCCAAACGATCGGGATTTGGATGCCGTGGGGAAGCACCTGCACGGCATGATCTGCTGCTGATTCGCCATGTGACAGGTTCCAACCAAGCTGCGGAAACTGCGCCTGAAGGATCAACAGGGCCAGAGCATTCACGAAGCCACTCAGCACGGCTTGCGGGACAAACCGCATCTGGTAGGCCAAGCGCAGATAGCCCCAGAGGATCTGAAGCAAACCGGTTAGAAGGCCAGCCACCATCAAATACTGGACGCCAAGACCTGGCCCAATGGCATTGCCACTGGTTACCAGTGCTGTCATCAGCAGAGCAGTCGAGCCAGTGGCAGAAGTGATCATCGCCATCCGCCCTCCGACGACAGCAATCGTCAAGGACAGGCAGAACGCTCCGAACAGACCGACCTTGGGATCAACGCCAGCGATGCCAGAAAAGGCAATCGCCTCTGGAATCATGGCGAAGGCCACCACCAGACCGGACAGAAGATCCTTGCTGGGATTCGCGAACCACTGGCTCGCCAGGCTGGACGTGGACCATTTCACAATTCAACGGCGCCGCGAAGAGGGGAGACCGTAGGTCACAGGCTTGGCAAGTTGCCATTTGGGTCAAGACGTGCCTTGAGCGAACGCAATGGCATCAACAAGGGGCCGAAAGCCTGCTCGAGTTCCTGTTCGTGGCATGGCAAATGATCATGGAGCTGGGCAAGGTGAACGCCGGGACACACCGACTGCAACAAGCCGCGCAACTGCTGTGCCCAATCCAAACTGATTTGGCGTGTCAACGCATCTCCAACGGGCCAGGCAGCCGTAATCCATGGCTTCCAGATCGCATCACGGTGAACAAAAGAGGTTGTTTCAACCGGGACCTTGGCGATGGCACCACCGATTTGCTGAGCGGCAAGACTGCAGCCTGGATGAGGTCGCTGCCGCATCAATCGCTGTAAGTCCGGCAGCAACTTCTGCCATTGCTGAGCAGCGGCAGGACCAAGCAAGGCGAACACCTCTCCATGCAACCGCTGCGAATCGATCGTTTGCTCAGGCCTGGGCGATTCGACCAAAGGAGGCAGTTGATGCAAACCATCAATTCGCTCAGCAGCAGGCTGAGGCTCTTGGCTCACCTCAAGCATCTGGATCTTGTCATCAGGCCCCCAATGCCACTGAAGCGACCGTTGTTCAGACCATGCTTCCGCTTCGGCGAACCATTCAGGTAAGGCGGAAGCTTCAATCAAGTTTCGCCGAATCCAGAGCGGCTTCAATGGGAGTGTCTTGATGGTCACATCTGTGACTACAGCTAAGAATGCTGCTGCGCCACATAGAGCACGCCAACGCAGATCGAAGGGCTGATTGGTCTCGGAGCATGGTCTTTGCAAGGCGAACGGTTCGCCATTCCCCCAGACACCTCGAATCTCTAGCAACTGGTCCATCGCCAATCCTTCACGACGGCTAATGGGCCCCACCCCACCGCTGAGCAGAAATCCCATTCCGGGTAGGCGAGATAAGCCTGTAGCGATCGTCAAGCCTGAACCTGCGAGGCAATCCAAGACAGAACCCATGCTGTGACCTGCACCGATGCGAATCGTCTTGTGATCCGCTTGCAAGTCCAACGTCTGAAACGTTGATCGCAAGTCCAGGGTCCAACGTTGGGCTGCAGCGCAACGGGAGGTGGTGCCACCGCTGCACACCATCAGTGGGCGTGGGCCCTGCCACTGCTGAAGCAACCGGGGCAACTCGTCCCCAGTGGGCGATAAACATCCAGCGATGGCCGCATCGGCCGCAAGCGAATTGAACACTTTCGGCATCACAGGATTGATCTCATCTCGGCGAATAAGGTCGGACCACTGGATCAATGGAAGCAACGCCTTGGCCGATTTCAGCGCGGACCGCTCCGACGACCGCCTCGGTGTTCTGATCTGTGGGCACGGCAGCCGTAACCGTCTTGCAGTCGAGGAGTTCGCTCAGATGGTGGAGGCTTTGCGCCCTCGTCTATCCCCTCTACCGGTGGAACATGGATATTTGGAATTCGCCCGCCCGATCCTTCGTGATGGCCTAGAAGCCCTCAGGCATCAGGGAGTCACGAGGATCCTGGCGATTCCCGCCATGCTGTTTGCGGCGGGGCATGCCAAAAACGACATCCCTTCAGTGCTCAACACCTACACGGCTGAATCGAGCCTGCCGATCGATTACGGCCGGGAACTCGGAGTGGACCGTTTGATGGTGGCGGCAGCCGGAGCTCGCATCCAGGAAACCCTGGAGAAGGTTTCAGAAGACATCCCCATGGCTGAAACCCTTCTTGTCGTGGTGGGGCGTGGCTCCTCGGATCCCGATGCCAATTCCAATGTGGCCAAGGTGACCCGAATGTTGGTGGAAGGGTTCGGTTTCGGTTGGGGAGAAACGGTTTATTCCGGGGTCACATTTCCCCTCGTCGAACCTGGACTCCGGCATGTGGTTCGTCTCGGCTTCAAACGCATCGTTGTGGCGCCCTACTTTCTCTTTTCAGGGGTTCTCGTTAGTCGCATCCTGCAACACACCCAGCGGGTCGCGAAGGATCACCCTCAAGTGGAGTTTTTATCTGCCAACTATCTCGGGGATCACCCTTTGGTGGTGGAGACATTCCGTGAACGAGTGCTCGAGGTGCTGCGGGGAGACACGGCGATGAACTGCTCGCTGTGTAAATACCGTGCGCAAGTGCTTGGTTTCGAGCAAGACGTGGGTCTTGCTCAAGAAAGCCATCACCACCACGTGGAAGGACTAGCGGAAAGTTGCACGCTCTGTGAGCGCGAATGCACTGGTGCCTGTCAACCCGACGGCATCCCGATCCTTCCTCACAACCATGATCATGACCACAGCCACGCTGATCACGGCCATCATCACCCTCCCTACCCACATGCTTTGCATCCACTAGGACCGACCAGCCTGAATCCTTCAAGATCCAGTTCGAAAACCTAAAAAAAGCATGCAACGTCCTTGCAATGAATTGTCATTTTTTTTCTAAGACGCGTGAGACAAGTGCGTGATTAGAAGATCTGATCGATTTTTCTAGCCTCTGGTTTTCCGCTCTTTCTCCCCAGCCTTCGCTTGGAATTCCACAGGGAATTGGTCTGCCCCCCCCGTCCAGCCGGCAGGTTGTGAAGATCGCCACTCCATCCATTGATCCCTTGACAGTCGTGGCCAACCCCTCGAGTGGCGTCAACCGTCTCTGAAGCAATCCAGTAGATCGATTGCCCTGCAATCGATCTACTGGATCTATCTTCAACGCACCTGCAAACGTCAGCTGTTTTGACGGCACCCCACCTTCTATGGCTTCCTTGGTGCTGAAGAGAGACGCGAAGACTGCACTAAATGGATCGGAATCATCTGGAGCGTTGTCATGAAATGGGCAATGCCCTCACGGCCTCCACATCAGCACCACCTCACGTCTATGTCTCCTTGGAGGCTGAGATCCCAGAAGTGCTTTATCGGGGCATGAAGGAATTCATTGGTGCCCATCCGCATTGGGACCAATACAGAGTGATGAGCTCTGCACTTGCCCATTTCCTCTTCCAAAACGGCTGCGAAGACCGTGCTGTCACTGAGCGTTATCTCAACGATCTATTCACTCAACCAGAGAGTTAACGGCCGTTAGACAGGCCCGACGCGTCACCGCCATCATCGTTAAAGTTGGGCTCTGCCAGGCGGATGTTGGCCAACAAGCTCCATCCACAACAAGCACATTTCGGACGCGCCACAGGCGATTCCTTTCATCCACAACGCTGGTCTGCTCGCAGTTCCCCATGGGGGCCCCGCCCAATTCGTGAATGTAATAACCCGGCGGAGCGGCTTGATCAGAGAGAGCGACTGCACCCTTGAGGAAGGGTTCGATCAATGGCAGTCGAAACAAATCCTGAATTGGTTGAGCCTGGCCACCCGCGGCTTGAATGCAAGCTGCGATCGTTCGGCGCATATGAGCTGTCATCGCCAATTCGTTTTTGCTCCAGCAACAATCGATATGCGGGATCGCAATCCCCCAACGGTCAACCTTGTCGCTGAGGCTGACTTGATTGCTGGCACGGGGCAAAACTTCTCCATGGCCGATCAGGAAACCAATGGTTCTGTTTTGTTGCCGCATCAGCCAATTCGGGGGATCAAAGCGACTGATCCCTCCCCAGAGGCCATAACCGCCCTCGAAGTCAACACCATCCAGATGCCGACCAAATGGCAAAAAGAAGCTTCCTGCACCGCTGAGTGGCATCTGCGGCTTGGGGGCACCTCCTGGCAGAGAGAAAAACTGACTGGTGGAGACATGATCCATGAGGCGGGTGCCTAAGCGCCCAGAGGGATCGACGAAGCCTCCCGACTGATATTGCTCACTTGAGCGCAACAACACCGCAACGCTCTGAATCGTCGAGGAGCACAACACGATCAGAGCTGATTTGTAGACCTCCCGCGAACCATCTTGCTGATTCACAGCAATCACACCGGTCGCAGTGGCGCCGTCGGCTGCCATCACTAAACGCTCAACCATGTGATCGCTGAGTAGATCAACGCGCCCCGTCGCCATCGCTTGAGGCAAGGTGCTTCCACGGCTGCTCGATCGTGGCCAAGCACCATCCCGATCGGGGTCATGCGGTGCGAAGCCCCTCGACTGAATGACCTCATATCCCAACTGTTGACGCACCTCTCCGGCAAAGCACGTCTCGGCTTCAGTCAATGGGAGAGCCACCTTCATCTCCCCATCAGGCAGGTGAGCGAGGTTGTCTCGCGCGCCGTAAACACCGAGCATCGATTCCAGCGCCCCATAGTGCTCAGCGAGATCAGAGAGCCGAATCGGCCAGTCCGTTACCTCGCCATCCACACACACGCCAGCGAAGTCTTCGTCTGAGAGTCGCAGTGTGATCCCGCCCCAAGTCAGGCTGCGGCCTCCAACCTGCAAACCACGAGTCCAAAGGAAGGGACGTTGTGGTGGATGCTCGTAGGGATGCAGTTGTTCATCTGCATAGAGCCTTGGATTGGTCTTCCAAAAGCCAGGGTGCTGCGCTTGACGTCGATGCCGACCACTGGTGATCCCAGTTAGACGGCGCCACATGTTGGCAGGTTCATTGCCAAAGGCCTCCCCTTCACTGAGGTCTGGCCCCGCTTCCACCACCAACACACGTGCCCCCTGTTCAGCCAGGGTTAAAGCAGCAACCCCCCCGCTGGCACCGGATCCAACCACGATTGCGTCCCATGACCGATTGAACTGCTCCGGTCGCGACGCCATGGACACACAAGCTGCTGAACAAGGCCTCCCCTCTACGAGGATTGGAAGATTCAATCAGATCCAACGCAACTGGCTCACAAGATGACTGAGGCAGATCAGGCAAGTGGAATGCATGACATCAGACCAAATCGATGGATCAATCAAAAGTGTTCACAGAAGATGACGATGGTGCGCTGATGCAATCGATGGACACCAACATCAATGAATCGATGCAAACATCAACCAAAGAGATCTCAAAAAGCCCAGAATGATCACAAGAAAACTGATCAAGAGACCACGATAAACCCGATCCACTCAAAGAAGCCTAGGAGTGAACTGATCACCTCTTTCGCATCAACTTTGTAAGTGACCTGATCAAACTAATTCACTTAAAAACAAAACATCTCTTGCGCAGACTCGTCTGCCATGGCTAGGATCATTAGGTTCTCATGGGTAAGTCCATGGCCGAAAGCGAAAAAACAATTCTAATCGCGGACGATGAAGCCAATATTCTAATGCTGCTCGAAATGGAGCTTCAAGCAGAGGGTTATCAAACAATCGCTTGCAAAGATGGCTCCGAAGCACTCTCCAAAATCCGAGATTCAACTCCCTCCGTTGCGCTTCTCGATTGGAATATGCCGATTATCACCGGTCTAGATGTCTGCAAAAGATTGCGAGATACTGGCAGTTCTTTGCCTGTTATTATCATCACAGCCCGAGATGAGATGGATGACAAGATTGCAGCTCTTGAATCAGGAGCCGATGATTTTATTTCCAAACCATTTAATATTCGTGAAGTGCTGGCAAGGGTGAAAGCCCTGGTTCGCCGAAGCTCTCCAACAACATCTGACACGATTACGGCTCATGATTTGATGCTCAACTGTGCCGAACGTCGATGTACTTACTTGGGAAAAGAAATTTCACTCACAGTGCGTGAATTTGATCTGCTTGAATGCTTCATGCGTAATCCACGACAAGCCCTCAGTCGTGCTCAGTTAATTCAAAATGTTTGGGGAGAAGATTACTTTGGTGATGACAACGTAGTTGATGTCTATGTGCGATATTTACGCAAAAAGCTTGAGGGGATTCAATCGCAGCGCATTATACAGACCGTACGCGGGATAGGATTTTCACTTCGCTTCGAGTCAGAAGGATAAGTCGAAAATACAACATGCCAGCCGTTCGAAGTCTTTATCTTGAAGGTTTTGATTTGCGGTAAGAGAACAAGATAAATGACCAAATCAAGTCCCGTTTCAATGAAAGTGTTTGCGTGAAATGAGTAATTGAATGTAGTATTTATTGATCTTGCGAACGAACTTGAACTAAGAGTAGACGACTTCTTGCGATATACGTTTTTGTTTGGATCGAAAGATTGGTTGCGATTTAGAGATGTTTAAATTTCTTCAACCAGAATCCTGCGGTCAGCGAATCAATAGGCTCTTTTCCCTATCCCAATGTATCTTGGGGAAAGAAAAACGCAAATCTGTCGACACACAAAGGAGAACTCTAATGGCATCCCTTTTAAGGAATAAAGCAGCAGGGCGAATTGAGTCGCGTTTCGAGCGATTGATATGGAAATTTAGGCTTGTCACGATCTTGCCAGTAGTAATGAGTTTAATGGGAAGCATGACATGCTTTATCCTTGGGACGCAGGAAGAGATTGAGGCTCTTCAGCATATTTTCAAAGGAGTCAATTTAAATGAGCAAACGAGGCTAATTGGCAATGTTATTGGTGGAATTGACTATTACGTTATTGGGATTGCTCTTTTGATTTTTGGATACGGGATTTATGAATTGATTATTTCTGATATCGATCCTCGCCATCAAGAATCGTCAAGCGAGCGTCGCAATCTTCTTAGTATTGACTCTCTTGAATCCTTAAAACAAAAGCTCACAAATGTGATTGTCGTCGCTCTCATTGTTTCGGCTTTTAAGACGATGATTGGATTGGAGGTCAAAACCGCAACAGAGTTGCTTTTATTCTGTGCCTGTGTGCTGATGCTAGCCTTGAGCGCTTGGTTGATCGGAAAAAGTCACAACCACTAATTTAAAGTTCACACGACTCTTATTCAGATTTCCCAAAGCTAATGGAACGATTGATTCGACTTTCTTTTGAATAGGGTGACGCCAGGTATTCCTGTTCACGTCTTGTTCAATATATTCTTTTCAGCCCAGGACCCAGTCAGAAGAGTTTGATCGAAGCCGTTTTGAGTGATGTGCTTTAGTCGTCATGATTGGATGACCTTTCGCTTCCTCCTCCACACCCTTCCCTAGGTCGCTCTGGAGTTAAGGTCCAATGAAATGTATCGCGATAGCAAGAAAAAATTAAGCCATCGATCAAGGTCTCATCAAGTGAAAATCAAGCATCATCCTTGTTAATACACTAAAAAAACCAGAAGAAGATCTTCAGTTCACTCATCAGAGAATTTTCCTTCCTCTTGTCTAAGACTTCCTGTGAAAACTCTTGTCCAAGGTGTGTACATCTGCCTGGCAAGGTGCTGGATTCAGGCGTTTTCATAACCTCTATTAAAGCCTCAATGATTTTGTTTTAATTTCCGTGGTCAGTCTCAGATCAATAAAAAGCCCCCTTTCAAAGGGGGCTTTTTATTTGGTGGCGGGGGGGAGATTTAAACTCTCGACCTTGGGGTTATGCGCCCGAAGAACTATGCCTAAACCCCTTGGCATAACTGATGCAAAAATATAAGTGTCACTGTGATATTTACCCCCCTCCCCACTCTGGCCCGGGGATCAGCTCTCTTGCCTTAGCTATTCCGAGCTACACGTACTAGGCATTTGCACTCATGGATGGCCTGGCTTCCTTGGTAGAACATAAGTACTGATCGATGACGCTCGATGCTGGGGGCTGCACGGCATGGCCAGACGCACTGGCTATCTGACCCAGAGGGGTATTGGTACCTCAAGTTCAAAGATGTTTTAGGTCGCAGTTACCTAGAACGCCACATTGAAGTGATCAAAGGTCGACCGATAAAAGGTGAGCCAGCTCTCTTAAAAACCAGGACGATTTATCACCACGTTGATGATGCGAGAGAGTTATGGAAAAGACTTCAACGCGAAGGGTGGAGGGTCGCGTCAGCCCAAAAGAATCGATGCGCAGAGCTTTGGTGAAGCTGGCTGTGCTCTCAGACGACGCGTGATTGAGCGATCAGTGGAATAACAGCTCTGAGGCTGTAGATGTTCGAGTAAATGAGGGCAAAGGTGAGAGCAAAACGCTTACTACCGTCTGGCTGCAGTTTCCATATCACGCTGCGTTGCAATAGCCGGCAGTTCTTGATTGCCAAAACCCTTAGGCGTGATGTGTTGTTGGCGGTACTTAAAAAGGCCAAGCAGAAATTTGCCGTGAAGGTGTATGGGCTCTGCCTGATGGCTAACCACCTTCACTTGCTGCTTAAGCCAACCGATGCCAAGGAGCTGCCCAGGGTGATGCACTGGTTTGCTTGGTATTCAGCCATGGCCTTGAACCGCTTGAGCGGTCGTTGTGGGCACTT
>MDSW01160507.1_pt1 | contig 19891 bp, 11 predicted proteins | sample 811171 | NCBI WGS metagenome assembly MDSW01 (sample SAMN05326641, study PRJNA326480) | marine metagenome | isolation source: seawater | place: Atlantic Ocean: North West | collected 2012 | reverse complement strand
GGGGGGGGGGGGGAGGCGCGCTGCCTGCGAGAGCGCACCTGTCCACGAGATCGAACTCCATGGCGGACGCGGACGCGGCGAGCGCGGCGAGCGTCGCCGCGAGGGCGAGGAGGCGCGTCGCGGCGCGCATCGCGTCGATCGGGTGCGTGACGACTCGGACGCGCTGATGAGGCGCGCGGGCGAGACTGGCTGAGGCGCGGGAGGCGCGCGATCGGGCCGGAACGATGAAGCCGCGGGGCCGGGCCGGGGCGGACGATTTTCCGCCCCGATCGATTTCGCGCGTGGAGGGCGCCGCGGCCCGTTTTCGGCGCCTCGTCGACCGGGCCACCACTCCCGAGGGCGCGCCCCTGGGAGACCCCGCCCTCCCGCGCGGGGTACGTCGGGTCGGTCCCCCCCCGCCTTTCGCCGCGATGGAGGGTTCCCTCGAGGCGCGCCTCGCGGACGCGGACGCGGCGTTGGCGTTCGCGCGCGCGAACGAGCGGCGCCTCGAGGAGGAGAACGCGCGCCTGAAGGCGCGCTGCGCCGAGCTCTCGATGGCGGTCCTCGAGGCGCGCACGCCCGCGAACCCGACCGCGGGCGCGAGGAAGCCCCCGCCCAGACCGCCCCCCGCACCGCCGCCGCCCGCGCTCGAGGACCGCGTCCTGAACCTCTTCCTCACGGACGGCAAGACGCTCACGGAGCGCAAGGCGCCCGGCCTCGTCGGCGCCCCGCGCGGACGCATGCTCTTCGGCACGGTGCAGGCCCAATTCTCAGCCTCGGAGTTCGTCGGCTTCCGCCCGCTCAGGCGGCGCGGAGAGGGCGTCGTCCCCGCCGCCACCCCCTCGCTCCCCAAGGCCAAGCCGCCGACGATGTCCGACCGCGCCGCGCGCCTGTTTGAGTACACCCTCAACCGCGCCAGCTCCTCGGAGTCCGCCCTCGACGCCCGATGCGCCGCCGACGAAACCGCGCGCGCCGGGCACCCGCACGCGCCGCGCCACCGCCGCGTCGGCTCCGGCGCCTCCGCGAGCAGCCGGGACGGCGGCGAGTCCGCGGACCTCGAGACGTCGGACCTCTCGACGACGACCACGGCGGCGGATTCGGGGTCCGAGGAAACCCCGTGCGGGACCCCCGCCGAGAGGGCTTCGCTCGGGACGTACGAGATCGTGTGGAAGGAGGGCGGCGGCGAGGGGCCCCTGCGAAGGCTGGCGTTCGAGGCGGACGAGGACGCGTTCGCGTACGTCAAGCGACACGTCGAGGCGTGGTCCAGGGGGGGCGAGTGGGGTGAGACGGGCGCGGGTGGTGGCGGTGGAGGCGGCGGCGGCGGCGGCGGCGGCGGTGCGTCCGAGGTGGCGGCCGCCCTCGCCGCCGCGCGTCTCGGCGACGGGGAGGCGGAGGAGGACTCCGCTTCGGCGCCGGCGTCGCCGATTTTATCTCGCGCGGCGAAGGCGGGCGCGTTTCCCGACGAGCCCGGCGCGGCTCTGACGGGGGAGGACGCGCGGAGGATCGCCTCCGCGCTCCCCGCGCGGCTGCGTCGGTGCGCGTGGCGGCTCGCGTACTCGTCCCGCCGCGACGGGATCTCTTTGCGGAGCCTCTACAGGGCGGCGGCGAGGGACGGCGGCGAGAGCGTGTTGGCGGTTCGAACCGTCGCGGGGCGGGTCTTCGGCGCGTTCGCCACGGAGCCGTGGAAGGTGCACCACAGGTACCACGGCACCGGGGAGAGCTTCGTGTTCGTGAAGAGGAATAAGAGGGCGGCGCGCGACGGCGTGGTCCCGCGCGGCGTGGTCGTTTCCGAACCCGGCGATGAACCCGGGGTCGGCGTCGACGCGGAGGACGGGAGACGACGCGACGAGCGCGACGAAAAGCGCGCGGAGGAGGGTCGGGACGAGGAGGCGGAGCGCGGCGACGGTGACGCGTCTTCGGTGACCGGGGACGAGATTCGCGCGTATCGATGGAGCCAGAGGAACGACTACTTCCAGTTCGGGCGCGCGGACGGGATGGCGTGCGGGGGCGGGGGGGGGTTCGCGCTCTGGCTGGACGAGGAGCTCCTGAGGGGGAACAGCGGCGCGTGCGAGACGTTCGACAGCCCGTGCCTGAGCGGCGAAGAGACGGAGTTCGAGGTGGCGTACGTGGAGCTCTGGACGTTCGCGCCGGGGTAGTGAGATGAGCGACCGGACCGGCCGTTGAAGCGCGCCGGGGGACGCGGGGACGCGCGAGCGGCGACGCGTATACTTTAATATCGACGCTTCGTCGCAGACTACGAGCGGTGAAAGGGGCTCGTCGGACTCGGTTCGCTCGCGGTTCGCTCGTGCTCGCTCGCCGCTTTCGGACCTTTCCGCTCACGCGAGGCTGGCGAATCCTCCCTCCTCGAGTTTAGCGGCGATCGAGATGTCTCCCGTCTGCGTGATCTTCCCCTTCTCCATGACGTGCACGAAGTCCGGGTGGATGGCGTCGAGGAGCCTCTGGTAGTGCGTGATGAGGAGCAACCCCTTGTCGCCCTCCTTCAGGACGTTCACCGCGGCGGCGACGTCGCGCAGGGCGTCGACGTCCAGGCCGGAGTCGATCTCGTCCAGGATGCTCATCTCGGACTCCATCACCGCGAGCTGAAGGATCTCGTTGCGCTTCTTCTCGCCGCCCGAGAAGCCCTCGTTGACGTTGCGCGCGAGGAAGGAGGGGTCCATGTTGAGCTGCTCGAGCTTGGGGGTGAGGAATCCGTAAAACTCGAGGGGGTCGAGCTCGGGGTCCCCGCGGCTCTTGCGCCTCTCGTTGCACATCATGCGCAGGAAGTCGACGTTCGAGACGCCCGGGACCTCGATCGGGCTCTGGAACGAGAGGAAGAGGCCGCACCGCGCGCGCTCCTCGGGCTCCATGTCGAGGAGATCCTCGCCCTTGAAACGCGCGCTGCCGCCCGTCACCTCGTAGCTGGGGTGGCCGACGAGCACCTTCGTCAGCGTGCTCTTGCCCGATCCGTTCTTGCCCATGATCGCGTGCGTCTCGCCCTCCTTGATCGTCAGGCTCACGCCCTTGAGGATCTCCTCCCCGGTCTCCGCCACCTTGGCGCAGAGGTCCGTCACCTCGAGTAAAACGTCGCCCTTCGCGGCGCGAACCGAGACGCCGCCCGCGGCGCGGCCGAGACGTCTCGAGCCGCGCGAGCCGACCGCGCGGACGCTCGCGCGCGCGAAAGACGCGCCGCGAGCGCGGCCCTTGGAGGAGAGCGAGGCGGGGGACGCGCGAGCCGCGCGCGCCGTCGCCGTCATCGTCGCCGCCGCCGACATGAGACGTGCCGAGCGAAGTGCGCTGCGGATAACGCGAGACGTGGGGTTTCCCGGTTCGTCAAACCCAGGACTGGCCCGGTCGCGACGGCCGAGTTGCGGGGCGTCGCACGTGAGTCTCGCGCCGCGAGAGATTTCATCGTCATTGCGCCACGCGGCTGACGGACCGGCGCGCTCTCGGAAACTCGCGGCGTGGCGTCGCCCCGCCGCACGCTCACCCCCCCCCGCGCGTCCTCCATCGCGCGTCGCTTTTCCTGCGCGGCGCGTTCGCGTCCTCGGCGCGTCGACCTGATGGCGCACCCCGCGTTCGCCTCGGCGTCACGCCCGCGCGCGTTCGCTCTCGCCCCCCCCCGCGCGTCGTCGTCGTCCTCCTCCTCCTCCTCCTCCTCCTCCTCCTCCTCCTCTAGGGCGCCCGCGCCCTCCGCCTCCTCGACGCGTCGCGCGGCGCTCGCGTTCGGCGTCTCCGCCGCCCTGGCGTCCCGCGCCGCGTCGCGCCCGTCCTCCTCCTCCGCGGCGATGGACCCTCTGCAGACGCTGACGCGCCGCGGCATGGCTAAGTTCGCGCAGAACGACGTCGAGGGCTCCATCGCGGATTTCGACCAGCTCATCGCCGCCGCGCCGAACCGCGCGCCGTACATGTGGCAGCGCGGGCTCAGCCTGTATTACGCGGAGCGCTGGAGCGACGGCAGCGAGCAGTTCCGCCGGGATGTCGCGGTGAACCCGAACGACACGGAGGAGGCGATATGGGCGTTCCTGTGCGAGTCTCGAGACCCGGCGATCGGCTTCGAAGCCGCGCGGCGCCGCCTCCTTCGCGTCGGCCGAGATCCGCGTGCGTACATGCGCGAGGCGTACGCGCTGTTCGACGGCTCGGGGTCGGAGGAGCGGCTGTTGGCGACCGCCGAGAACGGCGGCGCCGCGGAGGAGTTCTACGGCTGGTTATACGTCGGGCTGTACCGCGAGGCGTCGGGGGACGCGGAGGGGGCGCGGGACGCGATGCGCGCCGCCGCGAGGTCGGCGTACGGGAAAAGAAGCGGGGACTACATGGCCGCGCTCGCGGACGTGCACCTGAAGCGAAGGGGGTGGGAGTGAAGAAAATGAACGAGCGTTCGCGAAGGTGAGGGGGGGAGGAGGAAGACGAGCGGGGCGGGGGCGGGGCGACCGAGCGAGAGGAGCGAAACGAGCGAACCGCGAGGTTCCGGCGGCGAGTCCGATCGATCCGTCGCGCACCGAGACAACACCCATCGGGGTAAAAACGTCCCGGGGCCCCCGTCGGCCGTTTATTTTTTCCAACCGTTCCTTCGGGCCTCTCGTCGGATCTCGCGCCCGCCCCCCTCCGCGCGCGCCCTCGCTCGGCGTCGCACACCGCTCGGCGCGCCGCGGGACGCGCGCGTTCCTCGTCCGCGCTCGCTCTCGTCCGCGCGCGCGCGCCCGGGTTCCCGCGCGTTCGCTCTCGCCCTCCTCGTCGGGCGCTCGGGTCGCGCGTCGGGGGGTCGGTCTCCGGCGGCTCGCTCCTCGGTCAACGCGCGCTCCATCTCGCGCGCGCCATGGACAACGCGGACGAGCCCGCGCGCGGGCGGTCGCTCGAGCTCGCGCACGAGCCCGACGTCGCGAGCGAGCTCCTCGTCGAGAAGCTCAAGCTCCTGCGCTACGAGCGCGACTTCCTCGCGACGCGCCGCCCCGCGTGGCCGCCGGTCACGCGCCACGCCTTCCTCTCCCCCTCGGGAAACGGCGGCGAGCAGTTTCATCGCTTCACCTCCCTCGCCGCGTTCCTCGCGCGGCTCGCCGGGGACGCCACGCACAGGGCCCCGGAACAGTTCGACGACCCCAACGTCGCGTGTTCGGACATCTTCGCCGCGCTCCGCAGGTTAGGCTTCGAGACCCCCGCGTTCGCCCCGGGGAAGCTCCGCTCGGGGCGCGGCGCCGAAGCCGTCGCCGTGTTATCCGCGCTCGCCGACGCCGCCGTCGAGCGCGAGTACCGCGGCTCGTTGGGCCGCCCGAAGTACGCCCCGGACCAGTACCCGGAGGAGCCCGACATCGAGGACGACGCGTTCGCGGACGCGGGGGGCGAGGGCGCGAACGCGAACGGCGCGGACGAGCCCGAGACGGACGAGGAGAGCGACGACGACGACGACACCGCGTACGCCGCGCCCGGGGGCGCGGCGGCGGGCGCGGCGGCGCCCCCCAGCCCCGCGGCGGCGGCGGCGACGGCGGAGGAGCTCGAGGAGACGGCCGCGATCGAGTCCGCCGTGGACGCCGCGGAGTGGAAGCTGGAGCTCGAGCGCGTCGCGCCGCAGCTCAGGGTGATCGGGGCTCAGGACGCGAAGGATTGGCGCGCGCATCTGGAATCGGCCAAGAAGCACCGCGCGCGCGTCGCCGAGGCGTTTCCGGACGTCAAGGCGTCCCTCGAGCGCGTCGCCGCGGACGTGGAGCAGACGCTCGACAAGATCGAGCAGAGGGAGCGGTTCGTGAACGATCAGCTCGAGCCCCTCGCGGCGGAGTACAGGGCGGAGCGCGAGCGGCTGAACGAGACGCAGGAGAAGCACGACCGGAGCGCGGAGGCGGTGGCGGGGCTCTCGAACGAACTGGCCAAGGTGTCGGAGCGGCTGGAGGAGGTGCGGGCGACGGCGGCGAACAGGGGGGAGGACATCGCGGACACCACGCCGCTGAACAACCTCAAGGCCAGCATCGCGAAGCTCGACGAGGAGATGAAGGTGATGGAGGTCAAGATCGGGGTCGTCAGGGGGACGCTGTTGCGGGTGAGCATGAAGAAGAGAGACGCCGCGGCGAGGGCGCCGGGGAAGGAAAACAAACTGGCGAGCAAGTGACGACGAGCGCGGACGAGTCTCCACTTAATACTACGGGATCGTAGCTCCTTTTCACAGCGCTCTACCTCGCGATCTATCGCGCGTTCCGTCCATCCGCTCGGATCACGACCCGCTCGGCGCCGCCGTGAGCGGTTCGGTGTTGAGGAGCTGCAGGATGGCCTCCACGAGCGGTTCTCCCGTGGCCTGCACGTCCTCGTCGGGTCGTTCGATCTTGTCGCTCAACACGCGATCGAGCCGCGCGCGAATCTCCTTGAGCAGCACCCCGACCCTCGCCGGCGCCTTGAACTTGGCCCACTCGTTGTCCAGACTGAGCGTCCCCGCCGCGTGCTGCACCGCGATCTTGCCCCCGAAGAGCAGGAGCTGATACGGCGTCACGGTCGAGCAGTCCCGCACGAACACCGACGTCGTCTGCACGCGTTCGTGGTACACCATCCACCTGGCGGCGTACTTCTTCGCGCCGTGGTTCACGCTGCTCGGGTGCACCTGCACCGGCGCCTCCCTCCCGTCCTCGCCCAGGTACGTCAGCCGGGGCGGCATCGTCGGCCGCGAGGGGGGCGCGCACTTGATCAGGTTCGGGTATAAGCCCGCGACGAGCACCGCCTTGACGAGCCGCGTGTTCGACGCGTTGCGGTTCGCGGAAGCCCACACCGGGTCGTCCGGCGGAGGACCGCGGCGGCCCCACGATCGCCCCCCCGCTTTATGAGTACTCCGACCGTTGTCCGGAGGAGGAGGAGCGGGCGTAGTGACAGACGGCGTCGGCGCGGCTCCCGGAGCGGTTCCGCTCCTCGGCGCCGGGATGGCGGTTATTTTATCGCGGCCGCCGCCTCTCTTCTTCCCCGCGGATCCGCCTCCTAGGAATCCCGCTTCCTGGAGGAGCTGCGCGAACTGGTTGCGCAGGTCGGCGACGCCCTCGAGGGCTCGAAAGCTGAGAAAGTTTTCTCGCGTGAACGCCATCTCCGCCGCCTTGCCGAGTTTTTTCGCGTCCGTCCACGCGTCGAACGCGTTGAGCGTGGCGAGGTGGTCGGATTGGTCCTCCGCGAACGCGCGCTTCGCGGCGTCCGCCTCGTCGCGCTTCTCCAGCGGCGCGACGAAGGGCGATCGCCCGCCGAGCACGGCGGCGATCGTGAGCACGGGCGCGAGACACCCGAGCACGGCGCCGTACAGGAGCATCTTCCCCACCCTCACGTCCACGGGAAGCGCGGCGAGGTGCGAACCCAGACTGGTGAGCCGCTCCTTCTCGTCCAGCGCGCCGATCTGTTTCAGCGTCTTGATCGCGGAGGTCACCGCGTCCTCCTTCGGCGGCTCGAGCGCCTTGCCGAGGAACCCCGCGATGCCGCCGGCCATGCGCTGGAGTTGGATCTGGAGACAGAGCCCCTCGAGCGGGACGCGCTTGATCTCCGGGAGCGTGTGCTCCGCGAACACGCGGTCGTGCGTGAGCCTGGTGTACGTTCGGAAGCATCGCCCCGCGGCGACCCGCCCCGCGCGTCCCCTCCGCTGTTTCGCGCTGGCGCGACTCACCCACCGCTCGAGGAGGAGCTGCATGCGCGTGCTCGGGTCGTAGCCGTTCTCCTTGCACTTCCCCGCGTCGATCACGTACACGACGTCGTCGATCGTGATGCTCGTCTCCGCGATGTTTGTCGCGATGACGATCTTGCGGCGCGCGCCCGGAGGGTGCTCGAAAATCACCCTCTGCTCCGCGCTGCTCAGGGTGCTGTGCAGCCCGATGAGGTACGCGCCGCGGCCGGTGGCGTCGTAAATCGCGGGGTCGTTCGCGCACGCCTCGTGCAGCCGCGTGATCTCCGCCAACCCGGGCATGAACACGAGAATCGCCCCCGGGTCCATGTTCACGCACACGTGCTTGATCAGCGCCGCGATGAGCTCGTAGTTGATCACGCTCTGGTCCAGGACGCGAAGCGCGTCGAGCGTCGCGTCCACGTACCCGCGCCGCCGTAAATCCTGAAGGAACCGTTCCTCCGTCGCCGCGTCCAACGCCGCCCCGCCCGCGTCCCTGGCCCCGGGGCCCCGATCCCTGGACCCGCCGCCGCCCTTCTTGCAGTATTCCGACCCCGCGCCGGGCCGGTACGACGTCACCTGCAGGATATCCTCCAGGTAGTGCTCCTGCACGGGGAACGTGAATCCCGGAATGTGTCGCACCTCGGCGCCCGCGAAGTACTCGGAAAACGCCGCGGCGTCGAGGGTGGCGGACATCAGCACCACCCGAAGCGTCGGGCGGTGCGGTAACACGTCGCGCAGCAGGACGAGCAGAAAGTCCGAATCCAGCGATCGCTCGTGCACCTCGTCCACGACGACGTGCGACACGCCGGCGAGCAGAGGGTCCTCGCTGAGCCGGCGAAGCAACACGCCGGTGGTCACGAACAAAATCCGCGTCGCGGAGGAGCTCACCGACTCGAGCCTGATCTTGTACCCGACGCTCCGGCCGACGCTCTCGCCGCGCTCCGCCGCGACGCGGCTCGCCACGCTCGTCGCGCTGATCCGCCGAGGCTGCGTGCAGATGAGGTTCGTCCGCGCGCCCTCGCCGCGCTGAATCGCGTCGTCGAGGATGAACTGCGGAAGCTGCGTCGTCTTCCCGCACCCCGTCTCGCCCGCGACGATGGTCACCTGCGACCGCGCGATCGCCTCGAGAAGATCGCCGCGCCGAGACCACGACGGGAGCCGCTCGCGCTGCGCCGCCATCTTCCTCGCCTCCGCGCTCGCGCCGGACGCCCGCCGCTCCGACTCCGCGCGCATCCGTTCGCTCTCCGCGGCGACGCGCGGGTCCGTCGCCGCGCGCGCCTCGGACGCCGCGACGGCGGCGGCGGCGCGAGCGACGCGGTCCGCCGCGTCCGTCGCCTCCCGAGCCTCAGCCTCAGCCTCCCGCGTCGCGTTCAGAGCCGCCTGCTCGGCCGCGAGCGCTCTTCGCCGCGCCGTCGCCGCCGCGCGCGCCTCGGCGCTCGGTGCGTGCGCGCTCGGACGCGAGAGCGCCGCCGTTTCTTTGGAGAGCGCCGCTTTTTCTTCGTCGCCGGCGCCGGCTCGTCTCCCGCCGTTCGGACCATCCCCCGCCTTCGCGTCACCCGTCGCCGCGTTCGACTCCGGGACGGCGCGCGGCGCCGGGGGGAGCCCCGCGGCTTCTCGCGCGTTGATTTCCATGAGCTGCCGCGCGCGCTCCGCGTTCCTCTCCTCCTCCGCCTCCTCCTCTCGCCTCCGGAGCTCGAGCTTCCCGAACGTCCGCGAGAGGTGCGACGCGAGCTCGGGCCGCGACGCGTCGCCCGACCTCGGTTCCCCGTTCGGTCCCTCCTCGCTCTCCTCCCGCGCTTTTTCGCGCGCGCTCTCCACCGCGTCCGCGACGTCCTCGCCCTCGCACCACTCCAGCACGCGCTCGAGGAACGGTTCCCCGACCAGCTCCGCCGCGAACCGGTGCGCGGCGGCGTTCACCGCGGCGGCTTCCTCGAAGCGCAGCGTCGGGTGCGTGAATTTCATCCGCGGGAGCTCGAACGGGTACGCGTCGCGCCCCTCCAGGGACACCTCGAGCTTCGCCTGGTACTGCTTCGCGCCCAGCTGCACGATCCCGGGCTGGTCGAACGCGAGCGTCGCGCGGAGCTGCGCCGGGGCGAACCCCCGCGGCGCGTGTTTCGCGCGAGGCAGCGACGCGAGCTCGTCGCGCTGAGCCTGGCGCAGAATATCCCCAATCGCCGCCGCGTCCATCCCGGACCCCGCGCCCGCCTCCTCCAGCGCCGCCGCCGCCGCCTCCAGCGCCTCCGCGCGGTCCGGCCCGAGCGCCGCGCACAGGTCCATGAGCGCGCCCCACTGATCGCCGTCGGACGCCGCCGCCGACGCGAGCGCGACGTCCGCGGGGAAGCCCGCGCGCCGCAGCGTCGTCGCCAGCGCCGCCGTCGCCGGGTCCACCCCGTCGGCGGCGTCCTCCCCCGAGGGGTTCCGACTCGTGGTTCCGTCGCGCCTCTTGTTGGCGTTGGTTTTCTTTCCGCCGCGCTTGCTTCGCTGCGCCTTGGCTTCTTCGCGGAACGTCTCCGGGAGGTCCTTCTCGTCGACGTTGAGTATGAGCCAGTCGAGGCCGCGGTGGACGCGTCGTCGCCGCTGCTCGTTGAACGCCTCCCGGCGGTCCGCCTCCTCGGCGACGAGGTGCGCGGTCGCCGCGAGCGCCGTCCCGATGGCCTCGGGCTTGAACCCTTTCTTCTCCAGGGCTTGCCACGACTTGCGCTCGACGTCCTCGGGGTCGACGTCCACCCTCGCCTCCACCGCGGGGAGATCCCCGGAGGAGCCCGCGCGGGACGATCCCGCGCCCGCCGCCGCCTTGGCGAGCAAGCCGGAGACGAGCTGCTGGTTCGAGGCGGTCATCACCACCTGCTCGGCGTGGTCCGCGGCGCCGCCACCGCGACCCGCGCCTCGACCCCCGCCGCGCCCGCCGTGCGACCCGCGCCCGCCGCCGCCGCCGCGGGACCCGCGCCCGCCGCCGCCGTCGCGATCGCCCCCGCGCGCCGAGGCCTTGGCGCGGCTCCGCTCCTCCCGCGCCTTCGCCGCCTTGACCTTGCGCTGCGCCATCTCGCCCTGCCCGGCCTGATGCCCGCCGCCGCCGCTCCGCCGGCCGCCGCCGCTGTTCGGCCCGCGTCCCCCGCCCATCCTCGCCGACCGCGCGACGACGGGGGCGGAGGAGTGTGGGGGCGCGCGTCGCAGATCGCGCGAGCAACGAAAAGCCTTCACGGCGAGTCACTCGTGCCGTCTCTCGAGCAGCAATCCTGCCCTGGGCTCGAGGTTCTCGGACGACTGACGAGCGAGAGATCCTCCTCGCGCACGTGGTGCAAAAAGCACTTCCGACCGCTCGACCGAATCTTTTTCTCGTCGTCACGCGCTGATTCGGCGCGCTTCGAACCGGAAACGCAAACCGTCGCCGGCGACGGGACCTTTTAACTCGACAACTCCGGGTTCGCGGGAAAAAGCGTTGGAAAAATGTAGAACGCCCGCACGTGTGTAGAAAGAACTGTAGAACGCGCGACCCTCCGTTTGCCCGGAGGATTCGGTGTTTTTCTCCGCGTCGGTTGACGGGTTCCGCGACGGTCATCCGAACGCGCCACACGGACGCGCGCGGGTGTGGTGCGAGCGGTGCGGACGGATCAGGGCGCGAGTTCGAGGTCCACGCGCGCGTCTCGCGTCGTCCCGCGCGTTCGCGCGCGCGGAGCGGCGTCGCGTTCCGCGGCGCGGCGCGCCGGTCGGGGCCGAGAAAACCGACCGGGGAAATCGCAAACGGAGCGACGTCCGAAGCGCGTGCGGCGATGGAGGCGCAACTCGAGCTCCTGTACCGGTACCAGTTCCTGATGCAGCGCGCGGCGCAGTACAGCATCCTCGCGGGGCATCGCCTGGGCGCGGGCGTGGGCTCGGGGACGATGCATCAGGTCGCGCAGGAGCTGCTGCTCGATCAGGCGGTGCGTGTACGCAACCTTTTTTTGCCGCGAAGCTCCCGATATCGGATCTCGTTGTGCGCGTGCCGAACGCGGACGACCGAACGCCGGTCCTGACGCCACCCTCCCCGACCCCGAAGACGCTCCGAGCGCTGGTCCAGCAGGCGAACGCGCGGCAGTACCTCGAGCGCCTGGCCGCGAGCCAGGCCGCCGTGCCCTCGCCTCGCGCGGGGAGCGCGGAGGAGGAGCTCGCGCTGCAAGCCCTGCAGCACCTCAAGGACGACCCTTCGTCCGAGAAAAAAGCAAACCCGAACGGCGCGGGGCTCGCCGCGCCGTTCGACGCCATCGCCGCCGCCGCGACCGGTCGAGACGGTGCGTGAAGCGACGAAACGCGCAACGCCGCACTTTCCCCCCGCGCGCGCGCGATTTCCGCGCCGAACATCGGTCGCGTACCCCGCGCGCGCCCCCCCCGGTCCACCCATCCCAGAAGGACATTCGCATAAAACATGAACGACAGCGCGCGCCTCGACCCTTCGTCGCCCCCGAGACGACGTTCGAAAGGGGGCTTCGAATTTCCGCGCGAGTTTTCGAAGCCCGAAATCGACAAGAAACGCAGTCGCGAGTTTTTGCCTTCCGTCGAATCTCGCACACGTTGCCGAAACCCGAATTCGAAAGCGCCAGTGTGCGCGACAGGTTTCTCGCCACTGTTTGTGTGATGATTCACATCCCCCGAGACGAGGCGCGAAAGGAAGATTCTTCTTTTTTTTTCGTCGTCCCGGCGCCGCCGCCGCCCGCCCGCCTCCGCCGGCCTCTGACACCCTCCCCTCACCCTCACACTCCTCAGTCACCTCAGGGCCCGCCGGCGCGAGCTCCGACCCCTCGTCGCAGGTTTCCGACGGCGAGAACGTGGCGCCCGCTCAGTTCCCGCGCGCGCGCGAGACGACGTCTCAGCCGCCGCGCCGCCGCGCCGCCGCCGCCTCGTTCGAGCTCGACCATCATCCCCCCGGGCTCGCACGCGGGTACGTTAAGCGGCACGAGAACTGGAAGCGCAAAGCGACGCGTCCGGAGCGCGGCGGCGCGAAGAGCGCTGAGGCGGAGGATGCGTCCGCGGCGGCGGCGGCGGCGGCGGCGAGCGGAGGGTCGCGACGCGCGTCGCCGGCGAACAGCGACGCCCCGAGCCCCGAGATGTCCAGCGACGAGGACGACGAGCTCAAAGGGGGGCCCGGGCACGCGGGGGGCGCTCCCGGGGTCGGCGGGTCGGGCGTCCCCCCGCGTCGGGACGAGCTCGCGAAGGAGTGGGCCGCGCTGACGACGTGGATTCGCATGAACCTGCACCAGGCGCGCACCGCGCGGCGGAAGGTGCTCTTCGTAGGGCACCACCCGAGGTTGCACCCCGTCGACGGCGTGGCGTCGCGGCTTCCCGCCAACTACTGCGTTAACGCCGACGCGAAGGTCGGGGAGAAGCGCAAGGCTTCTGGGTCGGACAAGGACCCCGATTCGAGGGAGCTCCTCCGCCTGGACAAGCGAGGACGGCAGATGAGCGCGCGGCACTGGGCGGACCGGCGCGCGCGCGAGGAGGACGACTTCGTGTTCGTGCTGAACCCCGAGCTGGACTGGAGCGACATCGGCCACGACACGAGGGTGCGCATGAAAACCCTCGTCGCGGAGACGATCGACATCTTCCGGCGCAAGTACCACAAGAGGAAGCCCGAGGAGTGGGAGCGCAAGATCCAAAAGTACAAGCCGCCGGGGTCGGACAAGACGTTCAACATCCCGCTCGGACGCGTCGTGAGGGGAATCCAGGACGCGTACTTCCGATTCAACCCGGACGAAAAGGAACCGGAGGAGGACGGGGAGGAGGGCGAGAAGGCGCGATGAAGAAACGTTTTCCACGATCGAAACCGAGCCCGGAGCAGCGTCGGGGGGCGAATCGGACGGAGACGGCCGCCCTCCCCGCCCACTCCGACGCGAGCCTCCCTCGCCCCGCCGCCGAACTACCCCCGGCAGAGGCGGCGCGAGGAGCGCGGCGGAGCGCGGGGACGAGACCCGCCGGAGGCTGGACGCGCGATTCGTTCGATCGTATCCGCATCTCCCCCGAGGAGGACGCCGGAGAAAGAGACGACTGTTTTTATGAAAGACACCCGACGCGTCCGCGGATGAGCGAACGAAGGCGAAGCCGCCTGCCCGCGAGGGACCCGAGGCTCGCGCGCGCGCGAACGTAAAAGCTCCGCTCTCGCGTCGTCAATCTTCCGCCTTCTTCGCCGGGGCCAGCCCGAGCCCCCACCTCCCGCTCTTCCCCGGCGTCGTCTTCGCCGCCGCGAGCGCGGGCGCGGCGGCGATGGCCTCCCCTCTGGTCATGGCATCCGCCGGCGCGACGGGCGACGCCGGCGGCTCCGCGGACGGGGCCCCTCTCGCGCCTACGACCCCTCGCCCCCTCTCGCCCCCCGCCCCCTCTCGCCCGCTCTCCGACCGCGTTCGTTCCGGCGCCGGCCTCGCCTCCCCCGGCTTCATCCCCAGCAGCCGCTCGCTCTCCTCCCAGAGCGCGCGCGCGAGCCTCGGGTCCCTCGCGGGCAGGCTGCTTCGCCTCGGCGCGCAGTCCGCGTGGTACCTCCCCGCGCGGTCTCCCTCCCCGAAATCCGAGCCGGCCCCCTCGAGCGCCCTTCGCTCCGCCGCCGCGCACCTCGCCACCGTCGCCGCCGCCGTCTCCGGCGTCTTCGTCAGCCGCCCGCGCATCAGGGCGGCGAGCGCCGAGCCGCCCGGGAAGTCGAACGCTCTCGCGAGTTCGCGTTCGTTGAACCCCGGGTGCGCGGCGAACGCGGCGACGTTGACGCCGGCGGCGCGGAACCGCTCGTGGAGCTCCGCCGCGTGCAGCGCGTTGGCGAGCTTACTCTGCGCGTACGCGTTCACGGGATCGTACCCGACGTCGTCGTCCAGGTTCGCGAACCCTATGGTTCGCACGGCGCGGTGGGTGCCTCTGCGCACGCGGTACGTGAAGTGGTGCGCGTTACTGGAGACGATCACGACGCGGCCCTGCACGCCGGAGGACGCTGCGGTGCGGATGAGCTCGCCGCAGAGGAGGTGGACGAGGTGGAAGTGGCCGAGGTGGTTCACCCCGAAGTGCGACTCGCGCCCGTCCGCGGTCCTCGCGAACGGCGCGCACGTCACGGCCGCGCAGCAGATGATGCCGGTGAGCGGGAGCGCCCTGGCGCAGAACGCGGACGCGAACCGCCGCGTCGCGTCGGCGTCGCCCAGATCCAGACCGCCCATCGCCGTCACCGCCGCGTCCCGCACGAGCGCGCGGACGTCCGCGGCGACCGCCTCCGCGCGCTCGGCGACGCGCGAGGCGACGACGACGCGCGCGCCGCGAAGCGTCAGCACGCGCGTCAGCTCGCGCCCGAGGGGGGAGCTCGCGCCCGTGATCAGATACACGCGCCCGGCGAGGTCCAACCCCTCCGTCACCTCCTCCGCCGTGCTCGCCGCGCCGAAGCGCCCGCCCGAGCGCCAGCCGAGGGAGGCGGCGAGCACGGAGTGGCACCCGAGCGAACCGGGCTCGCAGCTCATCGCGCGCCGCGAAGCGCGGAACGAAGGGGGCGAATCGAGGACGCCGAGCGAACACGACGCGCGAGGAAGGCGCGCGCGGCGAGCGCGCGCGCGAACCGCGGAGGGGGGCGACGACGAATGATCTGGCCGCGGCCGGACGACGACGCACCGGGCGCGCGATGTTGAGCTCGACGAGAGAGGTGCAATGAAAATAAAAAGTACGAACGCTCTGAGCGCCAGACGCGGCTGCGCCTTTACGATCGACGCGACCGTCACCCGGGTCTCCCTCACTCACCGCATCACCGCCGCGGTCGCGAGGATCGCGGCGACGGTCCTCGCCGCGCGCCACGCCGCGCTCTCGTCGCCCGCGCCGCTGACGGTCTCCTCCTCTTCCTCCGCCGGCGTCTCGGCGGCGCCGCACGTCGCCGCCGCCTGAATCCCCTCCGCGAGGAAATCCGCCGTCGCGACGTCGAAAGCCGTCGTCGTCTGCGCCTCGACGGCGGCGTCGGACTCGAGGATCGCGAGGACGTCGCTCTCCGTCGCGGTCTTCGCCCACGCGTCGAACTCGGCGTAGAACGCCGCGATGTTCGCGTGGCCGGTGAACGCGGCGAACGCTTTCTTCCATCCCGCGTCCGCGGGGCAGCTCGACGGGAATCCCGTCGCGTAGTCGTACCCGTCGTACGGCACGATCGCGCCCCAGAACCCGACGCCGGAGGTCTTGCTCGTCCAGAACTGCTTGGACGTCTTCCCGGCCTTGTTGATCGCCCACGCGATCGCGACCGCGCCGGAGTCGTAGAAGAGGTGGCCGGAGTTGGAGACGCCGCCGGCCGAGAACGTCGCCTCGGTGTCGCCCGAGCCGCACAGCTCCTCGCAGCACATGTCCTCGCCCTTCGCGAGGCCGAGGCTCCGGCCGTACGCGCTCGCGAAGTATCCGCGCATGTTCGGGATGACCCCACCGCGGCCGCCGCCGGTCTTCATGCACTGCGCGTACCCCGTCGGGCTCGGCATCTTGTGCGCGAGGAGGCACTCCATCTGCACCGCGCCGCCCTCCATGAGCCACGCGGGGAGCATGTCGCCGTACTTGCCCTGCACCGCGTGCGTGTACTCGTGCACGGCGCGCTCGGCGATGCCGGCGGCGGTGTCGGACGAGCTCGGGAAGTAATACAGACCCGCGCTGGCGGATTGCTTCTGCGAGTTGCAGCACGTCTCCGCGCCGGCGCCGCGGAAGTACTGCCCGCCGCCGCCCGTCGCGATCCCGACGAGGCCGGAGAACCCGCAGTACGCGCCGGCCAAGAACGTTGTGCACATGGGCGTCTCCATGTCCGCGTACGCGGACGCCGCGCCGTTCGGCTCGAACAGGAACGCGGTCACGGGCTCGACGCCGCCGATGAAGTCGATGACCGCCTGGTGGCCGAGGTTCACCTTGGCTTTCATGTCCGCGTCGAACCCGGAGCTCGCGACGATCGTCGCGAGCGAGGTGGACGCCTTGAGCGAGGAGTACGGCGTGGGGGGATTGCACCCGCGCGCGTTCGTGGGGCACGCCGCGGCGACCGAATCGACCGACGCCGCGAGCAGCGCCGAGACGAGGGCGAGTGAGCGCGCGGAGAGGACGGCCATGGCGAGGCGAGAGGGAGGATCGGAAGCAGGCGCGCGCGTGGGGTGTGGCCGTGTCGTACAACGCGGGGCTCCATGTAGTGTCGAACGCGCCGAACGGGCGGGAAAAAAAAGGGGCGGCGGTGACCGGCGTGTGCGCGGGCGGCGTTTTGGCGGAGACTCGGTCCGACTCGATTTGCGCGCCAGGTCGCGGGCAATGACGACGGGCGGCCTGATGGCCTCTCTCCGTCTCTCCCCAAGCGATCGATCGATGTCACCTTCGTCGCCAGTGCCCCGGGCGCGGCCTCGACCCGCGCTCCGATCCCTCCCTCGCCTCGACCGCTCGACCGCTCGGCCGCGCGCGATGCGCCGCGCGCTCCTGTCCGCGCTGTTCGCGCTCGCGCTCTCGGTCACGCGCGCGCGCGCCCTCGACGTCGCGCCGCTCTCCGCGGGGGAGACGGCGCTGGAGGATCTCGCCGACGGGGCGCTCTCGCCGATCGACGTGGAGGCGGACGCGACGCGGATCACGTCGCCCTTCATCCCGCCCTCGCCGTCCGACCCGACCCAGGTCGTCCCCGCGGACGCCCCGACGCTGTTCGCGGCGCTCGCGAACCACACCGTCGTCGTCGCCTTCACCACCCGCGCGTGCGCGCTCTGCGCGCAGTACGCCCCCGAGTTTGCGCGCGTCGCCGCCGCGTACGCGGGCGCGATCGACCCCAAGACCGACGCGCCGCTGGTGTTCGCGACCGTCGACGTCGACTCGGGCGATAACCGGAGGCTCGCGAAGACGTTCGGCGTCACCTCCGCGCCCTTCGTCGCCGCGCTGAGGCGCGGGCGGTGGTACGTCGTCTCCGCGAAGACGGGCGAGGTCGTCGTGCGCCCGCCGCGGCGCTTCGCGGGACTTCTCGCCGCCGAGCCGACGGCGCGATACGTCGCCGACGCCGTCGGCGTCGAACCCCTCGAGCCCCTCCGCCCGCACGTCGTCACCCTCACCGACGAGACCATCGACGCGTTCGTGGCGGACCCGACCAAGGACGTCCTGGTCGAGTTCTACGCGCCGTGGTGCGGCCACTGCAAACGCTTCGAGCCCTTCTACGCGGAGGTGGGCGCGCACTTCGCCGACTCGCGACGCGTCGCCGTCGCGCGGCTCGACGTCGACGCGCACCGCGACGCGGCGATCCGGTACGACGTCCAGGGCCTCCCCTCGATCCAGCTCTTCCCGCGCGGGTACAAGCGCCGCGGACTCGCGTTCACGCACCCGGAGCGCCGGCCCGCGGACATCATCGCCTTCGCGAACTCCCCGCAGGTGTGGCTCGTGGAGGCGAGGGCGGCGGACGCGCCCGAGTGGGCGTGCGTCGCGAGGCTCGAGGAGGAGGGGATCCTCGAGCGAGGCGCGGTGAGCGACCGGGTCGGCCTCGTCGATCTCGCGCGCGAGAGAAAAGAGGGGGTTCACTCGGGCGGTGGTGGTGATGATTCGTTTGAGGCGTTCGAGGAGGAGGAGGAGGAGGAGGAGGATCCGATGCTTCGCGGGGGTCCCGCGCGTCGTCCCGGCGCGAGGGGCGGCGCCGTCGGTCCTCGTCGGTTCGCGGCGCGTAACGGAACCGGCGAGGCGTTTCACGCCGGCGCGCGCGAGATGTTCCTGGAGGCGTCCCGCAAGGCGCAGCGCGGCGCGTGGCTCGAGGCGCTGGAGGTGTTGACGTGCATGTCTCGCACCGTGCCGCTTCGGCGGACGGGCGTCGGGTCGTCGCCGGCGATGTGGAATTTTCTCGACAACGTCAAGGCGGCGGTGGAGGACCCCGATCGCCGCGGCTCCAAAAGCGGGTCCGCGACGACCGCGGAAGAGGACCGCGAGGCGATCGCGCTGGAGGCGGTGAACCGCGCGGAGGCGGAGGGGCGCGCGATCAACCCGGACGCGGAGGACTGGGAGTCGTTCGACGGCGCCGACGGAAGCGCGGAGGAGAGGGAGGCGGCGGGGTTCGACTGGGAGGCGTGGGAAGCGGCGGAGGCCAAGAGGAAAAGCAGAGAGGACGAGGAGCCCCGCGAGGTCGAGGTCGAGGACGCGTAGAGGCGAAGCGCGGTCGAGCGAGACGGGGTCGAGCGAGACGTGGTCGAGCTTCCCGTCCGACGCGTTGGCGTATCACGTGAGGACGACTCGCCCTTTCACCTTTTCATAATCCATCTCGTACCGGTCGGTAGTTTCCACGGTTTCCGCGCGCGAATCATCGTCTCCGCCGGCCGCGGGCGCCCGATGACCGCCACCAGGCGTCACCGGTCGTCCGGGAAAATATCGTTTTGGCGCGCGCGCTCGCGTCGCTCCCTCGCATTCGGCTTCGCGTCGTCCGAGGGGGTGCGCCGCGGGAGGCGCTTCGGCGGTGCCATGACGGCTCCGGGCGGCGAGAGCATCCGCTCGGAGATATTCGCGCGGCTGGAGGCGCACCTCCAGAGGTCGAAGCACGAGGTGCGCGTTTTCGCGTCGGCGCACGCGCCCGGCGACCCGCGGGCGCGCCACGCCCGATCGCGCGTTCGCGCCACCGCGTCGTCGTCTCACGCCGTCCCGCCCCCCGCCCCCCCCTCCGTTTCCCGCGCCCAGGACTCGCTCACGTCCACGGAACTGTACGAACTCGTGAAGATGACCGCGGCGTTCGGCGTGGACGGCCTCCCCGCGGACCCCGGCGCGAAGGAGGAGGCGGTGCACATGATCCTCGAGACGGAGCTCCCGCCGATGCGCGACGAGGCGGACGATCGCGACGACGCGTACTCGGACGGCGGCGGCGAGGACCACGACCCGCACGGGTACGTCCCGCCGCTCGCCGCGTTGGCCTCCACGCCGAAAGCGGCCCTCCGCCGCGACCCGAACGCCGACCCGAACGCGAGCGCGTTCGCCCTTCAGCTCACCGCGAATCGTCGTCGCCCACAGTCGTCCCCCGAGGCGGCGTCGGCATCGTCGCCGCGAGAGAGAGAAGGCGCGTTCTCCTCGCCCCGCTCCGCCTCGCCCCGCTCCGCCTCGCCCCGCTTCGCCTCGCCCCGCCTCGCCTCGCCCCGGCCGTTTCCCTCGGACGGGACGCGTCGCCTGGAGGCGGAGTACGAGGCGGTGACGCGGACGATGGCGGCGCAGGCGTCGGCGCGGCGCGAGGCTCGCGCGAAGCCCGCGTGGGGCGGGGGGCGGGGCGAGCGCGACGCCGCGCGGGAGCGAGCTCGGCGGGAAAACCGGTCCCCGCTCGACGCCGCGCGCGAGCGCCGCGCCGCGCGCGTTGCCGCCGCCTCCGCCGCGGCG
>MDSW01198323.1_pt1 | contig 19895 bp, 22 predicted proteins | sample 811171 | NCBI WGS metagenome assembly MDSW01 (sample SAMN05326641, study PRJNA326480) | marine metagenome | isolation source: seawater | place: Atlantic Ocean: North West | collected 2012 | reverse complement strand
TTTTATAAGTATTATTAAGAAATATTTTGTGAGTTATTACAAAGTTTATATTAATGTAAAGAGAAATCTTAATGACTTCAATAAACAAAAAAAAATTGGCTATGAAAGAAAAATATAGTCAAGAAAAATTGAGAAATAATGCCATGAAAATGGGTGTGACTTTAAAGTCGCCTGAAACGGTATTTTTATCTAAAGACACTAAATACGGAAAGAATGTAATTATAAATCCTTACGTAGTAATAGGCAAAAAAACAAAAATTGGTGACAATGTAGAAATTTTGCCCTTTACGCATATTGAAAACGCAACTTTAGAGAATAATGTTAATGTTGGACCTTTTTCTAGATTAAGACCTGGCAGCTATTTAGCAAAAGGATCTAGAGTAGGAAATTTTGTTGAAGTTAAAAAAAGTAAAGTAGGAAAAAATACAAAAATCAGCCACTTGTCATATATAGGGGATGCTGAAATTGGAAAAAATGTAAATATTGGAGCTGGAACTATCACCTGTAATTACGATGGTAAACAAAAAAATAAAACTAAAATACTTGATGGAGCTTTTATCGGATCAAATACTGCCTTAGTAGCTCCAATTAAAGTTGGTAAAGATTCTGTAGTTGGAGCTGGCTCAGCACTAACTAAAAATGTTAAAAATAAATCTTTATCTTTGACTAGAGCTTCTCAGATAGAAATAAAAAATTACAGGAAGAAATAATGTGCGGAATAATTGGTATAGCAAGTAGTAAATTAGTAGCTCAAAACATAATTCATTCATTAAAAAAATTAGAGTATAGAGGATACGATTCTGCAGGAATTGCAACTATAGTTGATAATGAAATACATGAAAAAAAATGTGCTGGTAGAGTTGATAATTTAGAAAAATTATTATTTAAAAACCCATCAAAGGGTTCTTTAGGTATAGGCCATGTTAGATGGGCTACACACGGAATACCAAGTCAATTAAATGCACACCCACACTCTTCTGATGAGGTTTCAGTAGTACATAACGGAATAATTGAAAACTCTACTTTACTAAAAAAAAATTTGGAAGAAAAAGGCTATAAATTTAAATCACAAACGGATACGGAAGTTATTACATTTCTTCTTACTGATTTTTTAAAAAGTTACGACTTAGTAGATGCTATTAATAAAACTTTGAAAGCACTTAATGGCAGTTTTGCTTTAGGTATTTTATTTAAAAAATATAGTAATATCGTTGTTGGAGCTAGAAGAGGAAGTCCTTTGGCCGTAGGCTATGGTCCAGAAGAGAATTATTTAGGCTCTGATTCCTACGCTTTAAAATCAATGACTAATAAAATCACATATTTGGACGATGGAGATGTGTGCATATTAACAAATAATAAAATAGAATTTTATAATTCTGAAAATAAAAAAATAAATAAAAAAATCTTAACACTTTCAGAGGATAAACAATTTACAGATAAGGGTGACTACAAAGATTTTATGTCGAAAGAGATTAATGAGCAAAATATTACTGCCAAAACGTGTGTAAAAGAATATGTAGATCAATTAAGAAAAGATATAAACTTATATAATTTTCCTATAAATCCCAAAGATATTGAAAAAATAGTTTTAATTGGATGCGGAACTGCCTATCACTCTTGTATTACCGCAAAGTATTGGTTTGAGGAACTCACAAATATCCCAATTGAAATTGATATTGCATCAGAATTTAGGTACAGAAAGATTAATTTTAATAATAAAAATCTCTATGTTTTTGTTTCTCAATCAGGTGAAACCGCAGATACATATGCAGCTCTAGATCTGTGCAAAAAAAATAATGTAAAAACTTGCTCTATTGTAAATGTTGTTGAAAGTTCTATCGCAAGATCTTCGGATTTTGTTTTGCCTATACACGCTGGTCCTGAAATAGGTGTTGCGTCAACTAAGGCCTTTATAGGTCAAATGTTAGTGCTTTTTATTTTAGCAATTAAAATTTCAGAAATCAGAAAAGAAATAAATAAAACAGACTATGAGAATAAAATTGATGATCTTCAAAAGCTTCCAGATTTAATTAAAGATACAATAAATTATTGTCAGGACAACACGCCAATAATTGCTAAAGATTTTATTAAAGCAAAAGGATCAATGTTTTTAGGTCGAGGTTTATCTTTTCCAATAGCATTAGAAGGAGCTCTAAAATTAAAAGAGTTATCTTATCTTCATGCAGAGGGATACCCTGCTGGCGAAATGAAACATGGACCACTAGCCTTAATCGAAGAAGGTTTACCTGTTGTTATTTTAGCTCCAAAGGACAGGTATTTTGAAAAAACTATTTCTAACATGCAAGAAGTAATAGCACGTGGTGGCAAAGTAATTTTAATAACAGATGAAGATAATAAAATTATAAGTGAAAATGTAAGATTTACTTTGAAGATAGCAAAAACAAATGAATACCTGTCACCTTTTTTGATGACAATACCTCTTCAACTTTTAGCTTATCATGTTGCTGCTTTAAAAAATTGTGACATTGATAAGCCTAGAAATTTAGCTAAGTCAGTTACAGTGGAATAAAAAGTTATTTTTTTTCTTTAAAAAGGAAGCTGGATATTTATTTTTATTATCTAGTAAAATTTTTTCAATTATATCTGATTTGTTTTTATTTGGAACCCAAAGGAAAATATTTTTACTTTTTACCAAACATTTTAATGTTAACGAAATTCTTAAAAAACCTTTTTTTTTAATGGAAATAACATTTTTATTTGTTTTTTTATTTATATTATTTTTAAATAAAGATGCGACATGACCATCATTTCCAACGCCTAGCAAAATTAGATCAAAAGATATTTTTTTTTTATTAAAATATTTTTTGATTTTTTTTTCATAATCTGCAACACTTTTTTTAACTGTATGTTTATCAGTTGAAACTTTATATATTTGCTTATTAGTTGCCTTAATTTTTTCTAATAAGTTTTTTTTACACATTCTTATATTTGAATTACTAGAAAGTTCATTTACATATCTTTCATCAGATATAAAAAAATCTATTTTTTTCCAATTGATTTTTTTATTATTACTTAAATTCTTATAAAGATTAATTGGCCCTTTACCTCCAGCTAAAACTAATGAAAATCTCTTTTTTTTATTTTTCCTTATTTTTTGTATAAATAGGGTATTAAATTTTTTTATTAATTTTTTTTCACTGTTTTCAGTGATTATTTTCCCAAATTTGGCCATTTTATTAACTTACTTTCATATTCTAACTTGGTTTTTTTAATTGTATACCTTATATAGACCCTAGGTTGAACATGAAAAAGTGGACATTAAATAGTTGGAGGAATTTTCCAGTTAAACACATCCCAAAGTATGAGGATGAAAAGAAGCTTAATATGGTTTTAAAAAAGCTTACATCTTTTCCTCCATTAGTATTTGCTGGAGAAACAAGATCTTTAAAAAAATCCTTAGCGCTTGTATCTGAAGGAAAAGCTTTTTTATTACAGGGTGGGGATTGTGCTGAAAGTTTTGCTGAATTTCACCCGGACAACATCAGAGATACTTTTAAAGTTATTTTACAAATGGCTTTAGTCTTAACATTTTCTGCAACACTTCCAGTTGTTAAGATCGGAAGAATAGCCGGTCAATTTTCAAAACCAAGAAGTTCACCAATTGAAAGCAAGAACGGAAAAGAGCTTCCTACATATCTTGGTGACAATATAAATGGAATAGAGTTTAGTGAAAAAGCAAGAAAACCAGATCCAATGAGATTATTTAAAGCTTATTCTCAATCTGCTTCTACACTAAACTTGTTAAGAGCTTTTTCTCAGGGAGGATTTGCAGATTTGAGAAAAGTTCATTTATGGAATTTAGGATTTGTAAATAAAAGTCCTCAAGGGAAAAAATTTAAAGAAATTGAAGATAAAATAAGTGACTCTTTAGCTTTTATGGAGGCTTGTGGCGTTAATCCGGAAAATCATCGTAGATTACGAATGGTTAACTTTTATACTTCTCATGAAGCGCTACTATTGCCATTTGAACAATCGATGACAAGAATAGACTCAACTTCAGGAAAATATCATGACACTTCAGCGCATTTTGTGTGGATAGGTGACAGAACAAGACAACCTGATGGAGGTCATGTAGAATTTTGCAGGGGTATAGAAAATCCTATTGGAATTAAATGTGGGCCAACTTTAAAAGACTCAGAACTAATTAAACTTTGTAATATTTTAAATCCAAACAACGAAGCGGGAAGAATTACACTTATATCAAGATTTGGAGCAGACAATGTTGAAAAATATTTACCAAAGTTAATAAGATCTATTAAAAAAGAGGGATTAAAGGTTATATGGTCATGTGACCCAATGCATGGTAATACTATTAAATCTGCTACAGGTTTTAAAACTCGTCCTTTTAACAACGTAGTAAAAGAAGTTAAAAGGGTATTTGGAGTACATAAAGCAGAGGGAAGCTATGCTGGCGGTTTACATATAGAGATGACAGGTCAAAATGTTACAGAATGTACAGGTGGAGCTCAAAAAATATCAGAAAAGGATCTTTCTCACAGATACCATACACACTGTGATCCGAGACTAAATGCTAATCAAGCATTGGAACTCGCTTTTTTAATCTCAGATGAAATAAAGAAAAATTCCCAATATTCTAAGAATATTATTCAAGCGGCATCTTAATAATTGAATTTTAATTATTAAGATCTATTTTAACATTAGGATATTAATATTTATGCAAACTTTAGAAAGAATTAACTATATTAAAAAGTGGATCATTGACTATTGTAGTTCAATGCCAAAAGAACCAGAGTCTTTGGTGGTAGGAATATCTGGTGGGATTGATTCGTCTGTTACAAGTACTATTTGTGCATTAACAGGCAAAAAAACTATAGTACTATCTATGCCTATAAATCAAATAAAGGCACAAAAAAATTTGAGTTTGAAGCACCAAGAGTGGTTAAAAAATAAATTTAAAAATGTAGAAAGTCATCTTATTGATTTAGATAATTTATTTAAATCATTTAAATTATCTCTAAATAAATTTAACAATGAACACGGGTTAGCAAATTCTAGAGCGCGGTTAAGAATGGCAACTTTATATCAAGTAGCTGCTTCTAATAATGGAATAGTTGTAGGAACAGGTAATAAAGTAGAGGATTTTGGCGTTGGTTTTTATACAAAATATGGAGACGGTGGAGTAGATATTTCACCTATTGCTGATTGCACAAAATCACAAGTTTGGGAAATGGGAAAAAGTTTAGAAATACTAAAAGAAATAATTGAAGCACAGCCTACCGATGGACTATGGGATGATGGAAGAACAGATGTTAATCAACTAGGCCTAACGTATCAAGATTTGGAACAAGCAATGATAGATACTACAAACAAGAATCATAAAAAATATCTAGAAATTAGAAAAAGGAATTTGCATAAAATGAATCCAATTCCTGTATGCAAAATGACAGATGACTAAAAACTTAAATTTTTTTAATACTCTATCGAACAAAAAAGAAAAATTTTTTCCTTTAAATAAAAATAAAGTTGGAATGTATGTCTGTGGACCAACAGTATATGATTTTCCACATATTGGAAATGCAAGACCTTTAGTTGTGTTTGATGTTTTATTTAGACTCTTGCAAAGTCTTTACGGAAAAAAATATGTTACTTATGTTAGAAATATTACTGATATAGATGATAAAATTATAGATTCCTCTAAAAAAAAGGGAAAAAGTATTAAAGAGTTAACAGAATCGATTACTAAGAGTTTTCATGAAGATTGTAAATATTTAAATTGCCTGAAACCTAACTTTGAACCTAAAGCAACAGAAAATATCAAGGGAATGATTGAAATGATTTCAAGTTTGTTAAAAAATGAAAATGCATATGAAAAAGGAAATCATGTGTACTTTTCAGTATCTTCTTTTAAGAAATATGGAAAACTATCTAATAAAAACTCCGAAGAACTTGTTGCTGGGTCAAGAGTAGAAATTTCTAAATACAAAAAAGATCCTCTTGATTTTGTTCTTTGGAAACCTTCAGATGATAAAGATCCTGGCTGGGAATCTCCTTGGGGTAGAGGACGACCAGGGTGGCATTTAGAATGTTCTGTTATGAGTGAAAAATATTTAGGCAAACAGTTCGATATACACGGAGGTGGTCTCGACCTAGTTTTTCCACACCATGAGAATGAAATTGCACAATCTTGTTGTGCTAATAAAACAGATAAATTTGCAAATTATTGGTTACATAATGGATTTGTTACTTTTGATAAGGAGAAAATGTCTAAGTCTATAGGAAACATCGTTACTATTAGCAAACTAAGAGAAAGCGTAAATGGTGAAGTAATAAGACTTGCACTATTGAGCTCTCACTATAAACAACCACTTGATTGGAATGAAAAATTAATTAGTGAAAGCCAGAGTACTTTAGATAAATGGTATAACCAATTTGAAAAAATTAATCAGAAGGAATTAACAGAAGATGTTACAAAACCTTTGCAAGAGGATTTAAATACCCCTGAATATATTGCAAAACTTCATTCACTTTATGAAGAATCATCTAAAGGTAATAAATCCTCAAAACTAAAATTTTTGTCTGCATGTCAATTAATTGGCTTGCTCGAGGATAAAAATTCATGGGATAGCTTTAAGAAATCAAGAGCAAAAGTAGATGAAAATTTTATTAATAAAAAAATTAATGATAGAAATGAAGCAAGAGTTAAAGGAGACTATAAATTAGCAGATACTTTGAGAAAAGAATTAGAAGATAATGATGTGATTATTGAAGATAAACAAGATAAAACTATATGGAAATATAAATGAGCAAAGAAAAGATATATATATTTGATACTACACTTAGAGATGGCGCTCAAACCGAAGGTGTAAATTTTTCTATTGATGACAAGAATAAAATAGCAAAAGCTTTATCAGTTTTAGGTGTTGATTATATTGAGGGAGGTTGGCCAGGAGCTAACACTTTAGATACAACTTTCTTTAATAAACCTCCAAAGCTTACAAATACAATTTTAACAGCTTTTGGCATGACAAAAAAAACTGGGAGAAGTGCTGAAAATGATCCAGGACTTTCAGCTTTATTAAATACAAATGCACCTGCAATTTGTTTAGTGGGCAAATCATGGGATTTTCATGTAGATGTAGCCTTAGGTATTACAAAAGAGGAAAATCTAGAAAACATTAAAGAATCAGCAAAATTATTCATCAAAAAAAAAAGAGAATTTATGTTCGATGCCGAACATTTTTTTGATGGATATAAAAAAAATCCTGAGTACGCACTAGCTTGCATTAAAACAGCTTTTGATGAAGGTGCACGATGGATTGTCCTTTGTGATACAAATGGAGGAACTTTACCTAATGAAGTCGGAGAAATCGTTTCAAAAGTGTCCAAACACATTCCCGGAATTAATCTTGGCATTCACGCTCATAATGATACAGAAAATGCGGTTGCAAATTCTTTAACTGCAGTTTTGGCAGGAGTACGTCAAGTTCAAGGTACTATAAATGGCTTGGGTGAGAGATGTGGAAATGCAAATTTAATATCTTTAATTCCATCTCTTACTTTAAAAAAAACTTTTAATGATAAATTTGAAATAAAAATAAATAAAGATAAAGTTAAGACTTTAACTCAATGTTCAAGGCTGTTAGACGAGATATTAAATAAAAAATCAAATAGACGAGCTGCATATGTTGGGCCCTCTGCATTTGCACATAAAGGTGGCTTGCACGTTTCAGCAGTTTCAAAAGATCCAAAAACTTATGAACATATTGATCCTATTTTAGTAGGTAACGAAAGAAATATTATTGTTTCCGATCAAGCTGGCAAATCAAATATTATGTCTAGACTAGAAAAATATGGAATTAAAATTGATAAAAATGATCCTAAAGTTCAAAAATTATTAAATGAAGTTAAGGATAGAGAATTTGTTGGCTATTCATATGATGGAGCAGACGCTTCTTTCGAATTATTAGCTAGAAGGCTTTTAGGAGAGATACCAAAATATTTAACAATTTCTAAATATGATGTCTCGGTCAAAAAAGACTCAAAAGATAAAATAGTTTCGCATGCCAAAGCCCACATCATGGTTGATGGCAAAGAAATAGTTTGTGAAGGTACAGGAAATGGTCCAGTTAACGCTTTAGATAACGCAATAAGATCTAACGTAGACAAGGTTGGTAAATATTCTAAATATTTAAAAGATTTAAAATTAGTAGACTATAAAGTGAGAATTTTAAATACAGGAACGAATGCAACAACAAGAGTCTCAATTGAAAGCACAGATAGCGAAGGCAAAAGCTGGTTCACAATCGGTGTTTCGCCAAATATTATCGAGGCTTCATTTAAAGCGTTAATTGATAGCTTGGATTACAAACTATACAAGGAAAAAGCTCCCGCAAACAATTAATGAGTTTAAAAAATATTTATTTTATTTTAGTCAGACCACAATTGGGAGAAAATATAGGCTCTGTTGCAAGAGCTTTAAAAAATTTTAATATTAAACATCTTAGAATTGTGAATCCAAGGTGCAGTTGGCCAAATCAAAAAGCACTAGCAACTTCAGTTGGTGCTAAAGATGTTTTAAAGTCAACGGTTATTTATAATTCTGTAGAAAAATCAATTGAAGATTTAGATATAATTTTTGCCAGCAGTTCCAGAATACGAAAAGTTAATAAAAAAATTATTTCAGTTACAAGTTTAAAAGATAAATTTAAAAAAGGTAGAAAAATAGGAATTCTTTTTGGACCTGAAGCTTCTGGCTTATCCAATGATGAAATTAGTTGCGCTGATTATTTAGTTAAAATACCAAATAATGAAAAATTTAGTTCACTTAATCTTTCACATAGTGCAATAATTTTTTGTTTTGTTCTTTTTCAGAAATTTTCTAAAAATAAAGTTGTATATAAAACGGGTTATAAAAGTTCTATAGCCAAAAAATCTGAAGTAAATAAGTTTTTGAATTTTATTATTAAAGGTTTAGATAGAAAGGGTTTTTTGCAACCTAATCATAAAAGAAAAAGTATGATTAGAAATATAAATAACATTTTTCATAGATTAAATTTATCCGAGCAAGAAATACGTATTTTGCTTGGGATTTTCACAACTTTAAATGAATATAATAATAAAAGCTGAATTGACAAATGTTTTTCATTGTTTATAAATCTCGATATTAAAATATGACAAAAAGATTATTATCTAAACACAAGGTTGATAGAAGACTAAAATCAAACTTATGGGGCAGGCCTAAAAGCCCTTTCAATTCAAGAAATTATCCTCCAGGACAACATGGTAAATCAAAAAAAGGCAAACCATCAGATTACGGAACTCAACTTGAGGCCAAGCAAAAAATGAAATTTTATTATGGGAACATGAACGAAAGGCAATTCAGAAATGTTTACCGTAAAGCAATTAAAAAAAAGGGTAATACAACAGAAAATTTAGTTGGATTTTTAGAAAGAAGATTAGATACCGTAGTTTATAGAGCAAAGTTTGCTACAACAGTTTTTTCATCTAGACAGTTAATTAATCATGGACATATAAAAGTTAATGGAAAAAAAGTAAATATCCCGAGCTATTTGGTTAGAGCTGAAGATAATATCGAAATAAAAGATAAATCAAAAGATTTGACAATAATTTCTGGAGCATTAGTAAATAAAGAAAGAGATGTACCTGACTATATTCAAATAGATGATAAAAATAAGAAAGCAAAATTAATTAGAGTTCCAAAATTTTCTGAAGTTCCATATCCATCAATTATGGAACCTAATTTAGTAATCGAATATTATTCAAGGTAGTAAGATTAATTTTGATAAGAAGATCTTCTTTAAAATCCGTTAATAAATATTTAAGTACGAAATCTAATTGGAATATATTAGACATAGGTTGTGGATACAGAGCGAATGAATATGCATCTGTTCTAGCTGATGCACAGGATCTTTCCTCTTTATATAAAGGAAAAAAATTTGTTAAAATTCTAGATAAAAAATTACCATTTAAGGACAAAGAATTTGATTACGTAATAGCAAGCCATGTTATTGAACATGTTAACGATTTTCAATTTTTTATAAAAGAATTAGAAAGAATTTCTGATAAGGGTTATATAGAACTACCAACAAGATTAGCCGACAATTTGGTATTTGAAAATAAAACAGATCATATATGGTGGTTTGTTTTTGATGATGAGAATAATGAATTGTTAGCATGTAAAAAAAAAGAATTTGTCGAGCCATTTATTACAGTAAGTACAGGTAAATTATTTGAAGAAATGTTCAGAGAAAGTTTTATAATAGAACTTACTTGGGAAAATGAAATAAATTATAAAATTGATGAAAATTTACATACTACTAAATTTCCTAATTTTTCTTTTACAAAATTAGTTAGAAAATTTATCAGTAAAAAAATAAGAAATTTTTATAGATAGTCTTAAGATTTTTCTTTGAAAGATATTTCTTTTTCAGCAAATTTTTTTTGCAGATCGCCCTTTTCAAACATTTCTTTAATTATATCGCAACCACCTATAAATTCACCTTTAACATAAAGTTGTGGTATTGTAGGCCAATCACTAAATTCTTTTATACCTTGTCTAAGATCATTATTTTCAAGAACATTTACTCCTTTAAAATTTACATCTAAGTGTTTTAAAATATTAGAAACTGCCATTGAAAATCCACACTGAGGTACATCTGGAGTACCTTTCATAAATAAGCATACTGGGTTCTTTTTAATTTCTTCGTTTATTATATTTTTAACATTATTATCCATAATTTACTTTTCTTTCGTTGTTAACGATAATGCATGAAGATCATTTCCCATTTTACCCTTCAAAGCACTATATACCATTTTATGCTGATCAATTTTACTTTTTCCAGCAAAAACTTTAGATTTAATTGTCGCAGAATAATGATTATTATCACCAGCTAAATCAACAATATTAATATCAGCATCTGGCATCGATTCTTTAATTAAATTTTCTATTTCTTCTTTTTTTAGTCCCATTGATTTAACTTTCTTTAAAGTAATCTTTGAACCATAAACTATTTAAATTTTTAATATCTGACAATTTAATATTAAAATCATCATTCAAAGATAAATACTCTTTTTGAGTTTTTCCAATTATATCATAATATATACTGTTTTTTTCTAATATTTTACATACATTTTTCTTATTTTTTTCATTTACTTCAATTATGTATCTACTTTGATCCTCACCAAATAAAAATTCATAAGGATTAATTTTGTTAAATTTAACTTTCATTTTTGTTCCAATTTGTCCAGATAAACACATTTCTGCTAATGCAATTATTAAACCTCCAGAAGATATATCATGTACAGAGTTTACAAGTTTATTTTCAATAAGTTTTTGTACAATTAGACCGTTATTTTTTTCATTAAATAAATTAATTTCAGGTGGGGGACCGTCATATATTTTCATGACTTCTCTAAAAAATTCACTTTGATAAAGATGACCTGATGTCTTTCCAATCACAAATATATTAGAATCAATCTCTTTAATACTATGGCTCATTGTTAAATTTATATTTTTTATCAAACCAACTCCACCAATAGTAGGAGTAGGTGATATTGGATTGTTTTGTGTTTCGTTATAAAAAGAAACATTGCCTGAAACGACAGGAAAATCTAAATATTTACATGCTTCAGAAATTCCATGAATAGTTTCTACAAATTGTCCCATTATTATGTCTTTTTCTGGATTACCGAAATTAAGACAATTAGTTATTGCGATTGGATCTGATCCAACAGAAATAAGATTTCTCCAGGTTTCACATACTACTTGTTTAGCTCCAATCATTGGATTTGCTAAACAATATTTAGCTGATGAATCTACAGTCAATGCCACTCCCTTATCTTTTCCATGAACTCTTACCACCGCAGAATTGCCACCAGGATTTTGTAAAGTATCTCCCATTACAGTGTGATCATACTGATCCCAGACCCAGCTTTTTTCAGAATTATTAGGACTTTTTAATATTGTTTTAAAACTATCTTCTAAATTTAATGAAGTATATTTTTTATTTGTAGTATTTTTTTTTGATTCTAGATTTTTTTTCCATTTTCTATTATATACAGGAGCATCAGACGACAAAGAACTGAGAGGCAGATTGGCAACTTCTACATTACTTTCTTTTAAGATTAAATTTTTTGTATTTGTTGTTTTCCCTATCACTGAGAAATCTAAATTCCATTTTTTAAAAATTTCTTTTGCTTTTTCTTCTTCTCCAGATTTTAAAATTAACAACATTCTTTCTTGACTTTCCGAAAGCATAATTTCATAGGGTGACATTTTTTCTTCTCTGCAGGGAATTTTATCTAAATTTATTTCGATCCCTAAATTTCCTTTTGATGCCATTTCTACACTTGATGAGGTAAGTCCAGCCGCTCCCATATCTTGTATTGAAATAATAGAATTTTCTTTCATTAACTCTAAACATGCTTCTAACAATAATTTTTCAGTAAACGGGTCTCCAACTTGAACAGTAGGTCTTTTTTCTTCGGCATTTTCATCAAATTCTGCTGAAGCCATGCTTGCTCCATGAATTCCATCTCTTCCTGTTTTTGAACCAACGTATATGACCGGTTGGTTTATTCCTTTTGCTTTTGAGTAAAAAATTTTATCTTTTTGTACAAGTCCGACAGCCATGGCATTAACTAAAATATTTTCATTGTATGTAGAGTCAAATTTAACTTCACCACCTACTGTAGGAATACCAATGCAATTACCGTAACCTCCTATTCCTGAAACAACACCATTTAATAAATTTTTTGTTTTAGGATGGTCATGACTTCCAAAATGGATTGAATTTAAAGTGGCAATAGGACGAGCTCCCATTGTGAAGATGTCTCTTAGTATGCCGCCTACACCAGTTGCAGCGCCTTGGTATGGTTCTATAAAAGATGGGTGATTATGACTTTCAATTTTAAAAACAATAGCATCATTGTCACCAATATCTATAATACCTGCATTTTCTCCAGGACCTTGTATTACTTTTTTGTTTTTTGTAGGTAATGTTTTTAAGTACTTTTTTGAAGATTTGTAAGAACAATGTTCGTTCCACATTGCAGAAAATATCCCTAATTCCAAAAGATTAGGTTCTCGACCTATTAATTTAATTATTTTTTTGTATTCGTTTAATTTAATTCCATGTTTATCAATAATATTTGCTGAAATTTTCATATTTAAAAAGATTTAAGAAGACTTTCAAACATAAAGGATCCATCATCTCCAGATAAAACTGGATCTATATGTCTTTCAGGATGTGGCATCATACCCAAGATATTTTTATTAACATTTAAAATTCCCGCAATATTTTTTGATGAGCCATTTGGATTGGAAGCTTCATTTGTATTACCATTTACATCACAATATTTAAAAGCTATTAAATCACTATCCTCAAGTTCCTTTAAAATTTTTTCCTGAGCGAAAAAATTTCCTTCATTGTGTGCTATTGGAAGTTTAATAATTTTTTTACCTTTGTAATTAAGACAAAACTTATTGTTTACATTATTAACTTTAAGATAAACATTTTTTGATATGAATCTTAATTTTTTATTTCTTAACAAAGCACCTGGTAATAGGCCAGTTTCAATTAGTATTTGAAAACCGTTACAAATTCCTAGAACTAAACCACCTTTTTCTGCATGCTTAATAACATCATTAATAATTTTTGATTTACTAGCAATACATCCAGTTCTTAGGTAATCTCCGTAAGAAAATCCACCAGGTAAAACAACTAAATCAGATTTGGGCAAATCGCTTTCATCATGCCAAACCATTTCATTTTTAATTTGGAATTTTTTTAAGGCAACAGATATATCTCTATCACAATTTGAACCAGGAAAAACAATTACTGCTGACTTCATTATTTAAGATTTATAGTAAAATCCTCAATTATAGAGTTTGCTAACAGTTTTTTACAAATTTCTTCCATAGTATTTTTTGCGTTTTTCTCATTTGTTTCATCTATTTCAATTTCAAAATATTTACCCTGTCTAACATTATTTATATTTTTATATCCCATATTTTTTAAGGTTTGATTTACAACTTTTCCTTGTGGATCAAGTACTTCTTTTTTTAAAGTTACTATTGCTGAAATTTTCAATTTATTTGTTCTTTATATTAACAGCTTTAGGTTTACCAAATTTGACTTCGCTAATGTTTGATTCTTCATGAATAATTCCCAATCTTCTTGCAACTTCTTGGTATGCCTGGATAATATTACCTAAATCTTTTCTGAACCTATCTTTATCCAATTTTTTTTCACTAACGACATCCCACAATCTACATGTATCAGGACTTATCTCATCTGCTAGTATAATGCTTTCTTTTCCATCTTGGTTAATTATTCCAAATTCAAGTTTAAAATCTACAAGTTTAATACCTACTCCTCTAAACATGCCTTGCATAAAGTCATTAATTCTTAAGCAGTTTTTATTTATATAATCAAGTGACTTAGAATCTTTTACCCATTTAAATTCTAAAACATGTTCTCTAGCAACTAATGGGTCGCCAAGATCATCATTTTTGTAACTATACTCGATAAGTGGTTTTGATAAAATTGTTCCATCAGGTATTCCTAATTTTCTTGTTAAAGAGCCAGTAGCAATATTTCTTACAATAAATTCTACAGGAATTATTTCAACTAAACGAATAAGTTGTTCTCTCATATTTAATCTTTTAATTAAATGGGTTTTAATTCCAACTTGATTTAGGTTATTTAAAATATGTTCTGATATTCTATTATTTAATACACCTTTACCCTCAACAGAAGATTTTTTCTGATTATTGAAAGCGGTTGCCTCATCTTTAAAATGCTGAATTGCTGTACCTTTTTCTGGACCTTCATATATAATTTTGGCTTTTCCTTCGTAAAGTTTTTTCCCTTTATTCATATTTGTTATTTAAACACTCTTTTAAAAATTATATTTATTCTTTTTGTATGATAACTAAGATCAAACATTCTCTTTAGATCTTTATTAGAAATTTTTTTATTAATCAATGGGTCACTCATTAAGCTATCAAAAAAATATATATTTTCTTTGTGCGACTTTTGTGCATTTTTTTGTACTATTCTATATGCTTTTTCCCTAGAAAATCCATGGTTTGTTAATTCAATCATTACTCTCTGTGAAAAAATTAATCCATTTGTAATATTTAAATTTTGCATCATTTTTTTTGGAAAAACATTCATATTTAATAAAATATTTTTTAACCTATTAAGTGCAAAATCTAACGTGATAGTAGAATCTGGCCCAATGTTTCGCTCAACGCTAGAATGAGAAATATCTCTCTCATGCCAAAGAGCAACATTTTCTAAAGCAGGAATTACATAACTTCTAACCATACGAGCTAATCCAGTTAAATTTTCGCTCAATATTGGATTTTTTTTATGTGGCATTGCTGACGAGCCTTTTTGTTTTTTTCCAAAAAATTCTGCAACTTCTTGTATTTCAGTTTTTTGTAAGTTTCTTATTTCTGTCGCAGTTCTTTCTACTGAAGAGGCGATTATAGCTAATACCGAAAAGTAGTAGGCATGCCTATCCCTCGGTATAACTTGCGTCGAGATTGGCTCTACTTTCAAATTTAATTTTTTTGAAACATAAATTTCTACCCTTGGATCAACATTTGCATAAGTGCCAACCGCTCCAGAAATAGCACAAGTAGAGATTTCATTAACTGCACTTTCAAGTCGCTTTTTATTTCTTTTAAACTCTTCATAAAAACTTGCTAATTTTAAACCGAAAGTAGTAGGTTCAGCATGAATACCATGACTTCTACCAATGCAGACAGTATTTTTATATTTTAAAGATTTTTTTCTTAAGACGCTCAAGATTTCATCTAAATCTTTTAAAATAATTTTTGATGCTTGAACTAACTGAATATTAAAGCAGGTGTCCAAAACATCTGACGAAGTCATTCCTTTATGTAAGTATTTTCCTTCTTCACCAACTTTTTCAGTAATCGATGTTAAAAAGGCTATTACGTCATGGTGAACTTTTTTTTCAATTAAATGAATTCTATTCACATTAATTTTAGCCTTTTTCTTTATTTTTTTTGATACACCTTTGGGTATTAATTTAAGCTTTTCCATAGCACTAGCTGCCGCCAGTTCTATGTCTAGCCATATTCGGTATTTATTTTCTTCTTCCCATATTTTTTTGGCTTCTTTTCTAGAATATCTTTCTATCATGCGGAGTAGGGTGGTTTATCATATTTTTTTTTTGATTTAGTGAATATTTCAAATCCATCTTCTGTTACACCAATAGTATGTTCAAATTGTGCAGACAAAGATTTATCTTTAGTAACAGCTGTCCATCCATCTTTCATTAACTTTGTGTCATATTTACCTTCATTAATCATTGGTTCTACAGTAAAAATCATTCCTTCTTTTATTTTTAAACCTTCACCTTTTTTTCCATAATGTAAAATATTAGGAGGTTCATGAAATATTTTACCTATTCCATGACCACAAAAATCTCTAACTACTGAAAATCCTTTCTCTTCAGCAAATTTTTGTATAGCAAAACCTATATCACCTAGATGAATTCCACTTTTTATAATTGAAATACCTTCCATCATTGAGTTGTATGTTGCTTCAATTAAATTTTTACTTTTTACTGAAACTTCCCCAACACAAAACATTCTACTAGTGTCACCGTGCCAGCCATTAACAATTGATGTTACATCAATATTAATTATATCACCCTCATTAAGATATTTTTCTGTAGGAATACCATGACAAACAACATGATTAACTGATGTACAGCAGGATTTGGGATAACCTCTGTAAAAAAGTGGAGCAGAATATCCGCCATTATCTTTTATATACTCATAGCAAATTTTGTCTAGTTTGTTTGTAGTCGTACCAGGTTTAACGTACTTAGTAACTTCATCTAAAGCTTTAGCAGCAAGGTTTCCAGCACTTCTAGTAGATTCAAAAGATTCTTTATAATTATTTTTCATAAATTATTTGATTGTTTAGTTTTATCTCGTTGGGAGATAATTTACAATCGTAACAAAGTATCTTAACTCCAAAATTAAGCGCATCGTCAAACGCAATTTTATAATCTGGGTCTATATCTTCAGCTATTTTAAAAGAATCACAAAGATCTCTTTGTACTAAATAAAGCATACAAGATTTGTATCCTTTTTTTTTGGCAGCTATTAGTTCTTTTAAATGTTTAGTTCCTCTTGATGTAATTGAATCTGGAAATTCAGCTTTTTTATAATTTCGCATTAAAGTCACATTTTTAACTTCTACAAAACATTTTTTTTTATTGTTCGAAATTAAAAAATCAAATCTTGTATTTTTGGAGAATTGGGCTTCACTTTTGATATTATCAAACATTAATAAATCTTTAATTTTTTTATTTTGTAGTGCTTCTAAAACAATTTTATTGGACAAAAAAGTATTAATCCCAACTAATTGATTTTCAGCATTTATTATTTCTAGTGTGTATTTCAATTTTCTTTTTGGATTATCTGAGGTAGAAAACCAAACTTTATTACCTTTCTCTAAAAGACCCATCATGGAACCCGAATTTGGACAATGAGCTGTAATTATTTTATTTTTGTATTTTATATCAACAAAAAATCTTTTATATCTTTTGATTAAATTTCCTTGTAATAATTTATGTTTAAATTTCATTAGATATTAATAATATCAGTTTATGGCAAAAGTTAATAAAAAAATATATTCAGCAATTATAATTATAGGTAACGAGATTTTATCTGGAAGAACACAAGATGTTAATGTCTCTTATTTGTCAAACTGGTTAAATAATTTAGGTGTTGAAGTTTCTGAAGTGAGAATAATTCCTGATAAAGAAAAATTTATAATTAAAACCGTAAATGAGCTTAGAAAAGTTTATAAATACATTTTTACAACAGGTGGTATTGGTCCAACTCATGACGACATTACATCTAAATCTGTAGCAAAAGCTTTTAAAATTCCGTATGGATATCATAAGCAAGCTTATGAACTTTTAGAAAATTATTACAGCCCCGAAAATTTTAATGAGGGAAGAAAAAAAATGGCCAAGTTACCTATTACAGCATCCTTAATTTATAATCCATCAAGTGCAGCGCCAGGATTTATTGTGAAGAATGTTTTTTGTTTGCCTGGCGTTCCTTCGATACTTAAATCTATGCTAGGTGGTTTAAAACATAAAATTACTGGAGGAAAAAAAGTCATAAGTAAGTCTATAAGCTTATATACAGTTGAAAGTGAAATTTCAGTTCCTCTTAAAAAAATTCAGGATAAATTTAAATCTATAGATATTGGAAGTTACCCTTTTTTTAAGCAAGGTAAAATTGGTGTATCAATAGTATTGAGATCAAAAGAAAAAAAACGAATTGACCAATGTAATAAACAAATTGTAAAATTTATAAGAAAAAAAAAATTAAAAATAATTGAAAGGTAAAAATGCAGTATTATTTTGCATATGGAAGTAATTTACATCACGCACAAATGAAAAGGAGATGTCCAAAGTGTAGATATATTAAAAAACATATACTTAATGGATATCAGTTAACTTTTAGAAGTAAATATGGTGCGTGTGATATTGAAAAAAGAAATAATAAAAAAGTCTATGGTGCACTTTATATTATTTCAAAATGCGCAGAAAAAAGACTAGATGTGTATGAGGAGTATCCAACTTTATATAAGAAAATTTATTTTAAATATAAAAATCATCGAGTAATGACCTACACTATGGTAAGAAAAACTAAGCTAGTTCCACCAACAGAACGTTACTTAAATATTGTTAAGCAAGGTTATAAAGATTGTAAATTGAATATTAGAAGTTTGAAAGTTGCTTTGATGCCTGTAGAACATCTTCAACGGTAATATCAGAAACATTTTTGGATTTATAAATTTTTTTACTATCTAAAACTAAAGAGTTTTTATAATTTGGAGCAAATTTATCTGAGTCAGTGGGTCCAAATAGTGAGATCATCGGCACCTTGCTTAGTGACAACATATGCATCACACCATTATCAATAGTAATTACAAAGTTTAATCTACTTCCAAGACAAGTAACTAATGCTGGAGAGTTAAGATTTGTGTCATGTTCAGGAAATAATGCTGAAGGTATAGCTTTTTTTATTTCATTTTTAAGTTGTTCATATTTTTTTTCAATAAAAAAAACTGGCACTTTATTTTTTGAGACAAAAATATTTGAAATTTTAATTATATTTTCTAAAGGCCATTGTTTTTTTCTGTACACATTACCCTGTGTTATTGAAAATCCTACATAGTTTTTATTTGGTAATAGTCTTCTTGCTTCATCAGAAAAAATTTTATCAATATTATTTATATTAAAATCTTCTATTTGATACGAACTTTCATATACAGTATTAATAGAATCTATTACTGTATTAATAATTTTTTTACTTTTTTTTATTTTAAAACTTGGTTTAGTGAACATAAAGTTAAAGCATGTAGATATAAAAATTTTGTGTGGTATTTTTTTTAATATTATTGTGTTTCTCAACTTAGATTGTAAATCAATAATCAAATCAAAGTAATCGATATTACTTCTATTAATTTTATTATTTACAAAAAAATAATGCCACCATCTAAATCCAAAATATTTCATTTTTAAATCAAGAGTATCAATCTCACATTTAAAATCTTTCAAGGTAGTGTTAAAATGATTATCGTGAGAGGATAGGTAATAAAAATTTGTACTTTTTAACTCTTTTTTTAATGTTTGAATTAAAGGAAGTATTTGCAATGAATCTCCAATACCACCTCCCGAATTATATATAAGTACTTTTTTAATCATTAATGATTTATATCATTTACTTTATTACTGTTATAAATTAAAAAAGGCTGTTTTAAGGAAACATATTGCCCTCGTGGTGAAATTGGTAGACACAAAGGACTTAAAATCCTTGCCCA
>MDSW01203244.1_pt1 | contig 19896 bp, 4 predicted proteins | sample 811171 | NCBI WGS metagenome assembly MDSW01 (sample SAMN05326641, study PRJNA326480) | marine metagenome | isolation source: seawater | place: Atlantic Ocean: North West | collected 2012 | reverse complement strand
CGCGGTCGCGCGACGCGCGGCGGACTCGGCGACGCGCGCGCGCGCGCCGCCCCGACGCGAACGCCCCCGCGGCTCGCCGCCGGGACGCCGCGCCCCGAAGCACAGACAACGCGTCGCCCGCCGGAAAGGCTTGAACGCGCCGCCGGGCGCCTCACGGTCCCCCGCCCGAGAACGCGCGTCGCCCCGCCCCGCCCCCGCCCCGCCGCCGACCCGCGCGACGCCGTCGCTCGCGGCGACGCCCTCGCGCGCCTCCCCTCGTCGCCCTCCTCCTCTCGCCGCGCGCCCCGCCCGACGACGACCGCGCGACCGGCGACCCCGACGCCGCGCGTGGACGTCCAATGGGACGACGCCGCGCGGACGCCGCGCGAACGCCCTTCCCCGAGCGTATCGTCGGACGCCTCGGAGGCGGCTTCGAACCCTCCCGTCGCGTCTTCGGCGTCGGCGGCTTCGGCGCGTCGGCGAACCGAGAGCGCGTCCGAGGTCCCGCCCCGAGCCGCCGCCGACGCCGCCGACGTCGAAGGCGCGACGGGAGGGAGGAGAGGGGAGCCCGAACAACCGCGACCCCAACAGGCGGCGGTGACGGCGACGACGACGACGGAAGACGCGGGGTCCGCGGAGCCGGCGGCGACTGACCCCGACGCTTTTGATGGTCCCGGCGCTCTTGGCGACCCCGGCGCTTCCGTCGCTTCCGACCCCGGCGCTTCTTCCCAGCCCTCCTCCGAGATCGTTCTCGCGCCCCGCGAAGACGCGGAGGCGGAGGCGGCGGCGGCGGCGGCGGAGGGAGGCGCGGGCGATTCGGCCGCCGGCGCGTCGAGCGCCGCGTCGTCGTCGTCGGCCGTGGCGGCGCAGGAGGGGTCCTTCGCGACCGATCCCGACGGCGTTTCCATCGCCGCCGACGACACGACGCTCACCGCCGCCCCCGCGGGCGGCGGCGGCGTTTCCGTCGGGCCTCGGCCGGCGACGTCGACCCCCTCAAGCCTCTCCGGGTCGTCGACCGGCTCGTCAGCGCCGACGCGTCCGCTCGCGACGAACGAACCCGACGCCGCCGATCAAATCCTCGCGACGCCCTCGCGCGAAGAAGACCCCCCGCCTCAAACAACGGCGCCGCCTCAAACAACGGCGCCGCCTTCGCTTCCCGGGAAGGAGGCTCCGCGAACGCCGGCGACCGGCGCCGCGGAGTCGGCGTCGGCGTCGGCGTCGGCGTCGGCGGAGTCTCCGCCTTCGAACACGCCGCGGTCGGCGCCGCGGCGCGTCGACCGACCGAGCGGCGGCGACGACCCCTCCGGAACGGGAACCGACTTCGACGTCGGATTCGCTCAGAACGGCGGCGTACGCGGCGGGAGGACCGGTGCCGGTGGGACCGGCGGTTCTCGCGCGCCGTATTTCGGGGGCGGGCGCGGCGACGTCGGGCGCGCGTACGCCCCGCGGGGGTTCGTCGGCGTCGACCGCGAGCGCGAGACGTGCGCCGACCGGGCCGCCGCCCGCGAGTACTCCGCCGACGACGCGCGCGACGCCGAGAAGAAAACCCGCTCCCCTCGGTCGCTCCCCTCGTCCTGGATCGTTCGGTTCCGCGAGAACGTCACCGCGGAGGCGTTCGTCGAGGCGAGGCGCGCGCTCGAGGCGGAGGGGATCGAGGACGAGGAGATCGAGGATCCCGACGAGGGCTCCGAGACCGTCGTCGTTCGCCGGAAGCCTCGCGCGTCGCTGCGACCCGCCGCCCCCGGGTTCCGAACCGCGGCGCTCGTCGGCGCGTCGCGGCGCCAGGCGGAGCGGTTCATGCGGCGACGCGGGGCGGAGATCGAGATCATGGAGGAGGACCGCGAGGTCCGCGCGTTCGCGGGAAGACCCCTCCCGGCGACCTCCCCGCGTTCGGCCGACCCGCCGCGCGTGGTTCGCGCGCCGCGCGGAGGCGAAGGCAAGGAAGGCGAAGAGGGCGAAGAGGGCAAAGACGAACGGCGCGCGTCTCCTCTCGTCATCAGGGCGCCGCGCGCGTGCGTGGTCGGCGCGCAGGCGTCGCTCGCGCCGTCGCAGTGGAACCTCGACCGCGCGGACGGCCTTCCGCTGGACGGCGCGTTCGAGGTGCCGGGGTGTTTGTGCGGGCGCAACGTGCACGTGTTCGTCCTCGACACGGGCGTCCGGGCGACGCACGCGGATTTCGCGCGCGTCGACCCCTCGGGTCACCACGGTCCTTCCGGCGCGGGCGGCGGGGGAGACGACGACGGGGCCGGCGCGGGAAAAGAAGCATCTCAACAAAATCGCGTCGGGCTCGGCGCGGATTTCGTCGGGTGCGAGGTGGGGAACGCCCCGACGTCCTCCGGCTCCTCCTCGTCTTCTTCTTCTCCTTCGTTTTCTTCCTCCCCCGGGCACTCGGATCCCAGCGGGCACGGCACGCACGTCGCCGGCACGGCCGCGGGTCTCCTGAGCGGCGTCGCGAAGTGCGCGACGGTCCGGCCCGTGCGCGTCCTCGACGAGAACGGCGGGGGGACGATGAGCGCCGTGGTCTCCGCGCTCGATTGGGTCGCCGACCAGGACGTGGGCCCCGGGAACCGCAAGATCGTCTCCATGTCCGCGGGCGGCGCGCGGTCCGAGGCCGTGGACGCGGCGGTTCGGGACCTCGTCCGGAACCTGAACGTGCCGGTGATCGTCGCCGCGGGGAACGACGGGCGCGACGCGGAGGGGACGAGCCCCGCGCGGGAGCCGAGCGCGATCACCGTCGGCGCCACCGACGCGCCCGACGACGACGCGGGGGGCGTAGACGTCGTCAGCGCGTTCAGCAACTTCGGGGCGTCGGTCGATGTCTACGCGCCCGGGAGCGAGGTTCGGAGCTGTTGGAAGGACGGCGATTGGTCGTTCGAGACGGTTTCGGGGACGTCGATGGCGTGTCCGCTCGTCGCGGGCGCCGTCGCCGCGTACCTGGAGAAGTTCCCCGAAGCCTCGGCGGAGGCCGTCGCCGACGCCGTGAGAGAGACGACGACAGAGGTAAGGTGGAAGGGGAAGGGGGGGGCGAAGGGGAAGGGGGCGGGCGGGATGCTCAACCTCGCGGGGATGTTGGCCAGGGCGCCCGGGGGAGGAGGGGGAGGGGGGGTCCGATGACCTCCGAGTAGACGAGAAACCGAGCAGACTCGAGACTCGTAGCGTAGGCGACCGACGAAAGGAACCCTGGGAAAGAAGAAAGAAAAAAGAACGCAGTGGGGCGGCCAGCTAAAAACCGCGAGCGCTTCGATGGACGCGGTTCCGACGATTTCGGCGGCGCTCGGCGCGCTCCGGTCAATGGTTTTCTCCGCGTGTTCCAAATTTGGGGACGGCCTCGGGGCGTTCCGACGAGTCAAAACCCGTGAAACCGGCGCGGCTCGATCGCTCGCGCCTCGGGTCCGCCTCGCGCGTCCGCGGGCGCTGTCTGTCCGTGGGCTTTCTTCCGCGAGGCTCGCCCCCGAGCGGCACATTCCGGCGCAGTGCCGTCGAGCGGACGACGCCCCGCGGACCGGCGGCGCTCGTCACCGACGCTCGAGCGTCCGCGCGCGGCGGCGAACCGACCGGCCGAGCCCCCGGTCCGGTGTGTCCGCCTCGCGAGGTCGATCGGGGAGGGCGCCGGGGGTGACGGAATTTCAACCCGGCGTCAACCGCGCGGAGGGGTAGAGATTCGTTGAACGCGCCCGGCGCTCGCTCGATCGACGGGTTCGATGCCCTCCGAGGAGGAGACCCGGCGCTCGCGCCTCGCGCGCGAGGGCGGGGAGTGGCCGATGCGTCCCAGCGTCGCGAGCTCGCGCGCGTTGGGCCCCAACGGCGCGGATTTCGTGCGCATCGCCCCCTCGTGGCTCGCCAGGGACGGCGGGGATGCGCAGGTGGACAAGCCCCGGGCGCGCGGATTGCCCGGGGCCCGCCCGCCCTCGAGCGTGATCAAGTCGCGCTCGACGCGGCCGAAAATGTACGCCCCGGAGGACGTCGTGGAGATCTCGGACGCGTACGGCGCGGGCGGGGTGAAGCTCCCGACGCTCCGGAGCCCCGGGAAGAGCCTCGCGCGCCCGCCCGCGGCGCGCTCGCCCGGCCCGAAATCGAAGCAGCCTCGGCTCGGGCGATCCACCGGCGCGTCGCGTCGCGACCCGGGCGCGGCGCCCCTCACCCCCGGTCGCGCGGACGCGACGTCGGACTTCGACGCGACGCTCGGGACGACGATGACGGCCGCGTCCTCCCGACGCCCCGCGCCGCCCCACCCCCCGGCGCTCACGGCGACGAAGCACACGCTCCCGGGCGAGGAGCTCATCACCAATTCCGAGCAAATCGTGGAGTATTACGTCCGCAACGGCCTGGGCGCGCCCATCAAGGTCTTCTACTGCGTGGACGCGCCCGTCACGGAGACGTCGTACACGCCGTACGACCTGATCGTCGTCCCGAAGGAGTTCGTCGAGCGCAAGGACGTCGAGCACTACACGGCGACGAGCTCCGGTTTCGTGCATGTGCGCCCGGGGGTCCAGGCGGAGTTCACGCCGCTCGGGGAGTGGATGCGCGACGCCTCCGTCTTCTCCTTACTCCGCCAGATGAAGTTCTTCAAGCACTACCTCGTCTCCAAGGCGTTCAGTTTCTGGCGCGGGAACGTGCGGCACAAGACGTACGCGGCGGTCAGGGCGAAGATTGCGAAGAAGCTCTTCGTCGCGAAGCGATCCTTCGGCCCGGCGCTGAGAGAGATTGGCGCGCTGTGTCACGAGCTCCGCGAGGCCCCCGCGATCGCGCTCAACCCGATCGTGACGTACGACGTGGAGGACTTCGCGGCGAACCAGGAGAAGCAGGTCGCGGGCGTGCTGGTGCCGACGATGGAGAGCATCCACGAGAAGACGCAGAAGATTCTCGAGCGCGTCGTCCGCGACGCCGTCGACCAGGTTCGGGAGTACCAGGCGGCGATGGCGGACGCCGACGGCATCGCCAACTTCGTCAGCAAGACCAAGTCCATGGTGGCGCTGAAGCGCGAGCGGATCGAGAAGGCGCGGAACTACAGGCGCGTCACGGAGGAGAGCGTGATGCTCCCCTCGCTGATCAGGCTGGCGGACTACATGCTCGCCGAGTCCTTCGTCGCGATGGCGCAGAATAACCTCGCGAAGCTCCTCGACGCGATGGAGCACCCCGACCCGAAGAGCAAGGGCATCTTCAGCACCTCCGTCGGCTTCGCGCACGAGCTCACCACGTTCGAGCCGAACGAGAAGGAAGTGCTCGCCGCGATCAACGGCCGCGTCCTCGACGGCGTCGCCGAAGCCGTCGGGCAGATGCCGCGGCTGGTGAAGACGCCCGCGTTCGCGCCGCTGTTCGAGGTGCCGACGGACGTCGTCGACCCGGACGCCGCGGCGGCGTCCACCGGGAAGCGACCCGAGGGCCTGGCGCCGATGGCGGTGCTCACCGGGGAGGCGTACCCCGAGTCCGAGGACGCGGTGACGTCGCCGCCCGGGGAGGCGGCGTACGCGAAACCGGGAAGGTGCCGACCGAAACCGTGGGGTGACGCGCGAAGGGCTCTGGATGCGAAAATCGCGAGCTCGTTCGCGGAGGCTCGCGAGTACGTCAAGACGTACGAGGATCTCCGCGGCATCTACAACTTCGGCCTCGAGTGGGATAACGAGGCGTACGAGCAGACGCCGAAGACCGTGGCGGCGTTCCGCGAGGACATGAAGGTGCAGAAGGGGTGGGTGCAGGACCTCGACCGCATGAAGACGGGTTCGAACGAGGGGGTGTTGCACGTCGACGGGAAGGCGCTCCGCGGCTCGCTGACGAGCTCGGTGGTGTCCTGCCTCGAGTCCATGAAAGCGCTGCTCCTGGTGAAGGCGAGGGAGGAGGCGACCAAGACGGGCGGCGCGTTCGTCAAGCGCGTCAAGTCGTTGGCGCCCAGGCCGGATGACCTGGACGGGTTCGCGGCGCTCCTCGAGACGAATCAGCGGCACGAAGCCGGGAAGAAGGAGTACAACGCCGAGCACGGCGTCGTGGAGGACATGTTCAACATGCTCGTGTCGTACGAGATGAAGATCCCGGCGTCGGACCAGGTTCGGCTGGACGACCTGAACGAGGCCCGGGCGAGGTTCGCGGAGAGCATGTCGGACGCGGGCGAGTACCTGGAGTCGCGCAAGGCGGAGATGATGAAGGCGCTCAAGGTTGGCGTCTCGGACGTCGAGGAGCGCCTCTTCAAGATTCAGACGTCCCTCAACGACGGCGCGTACGTCGACCGCGAGTCCGAGCCCGCGGACGTGCTGGACGACCTCGCGAAGGTTCGCGCCGAGCTCGACGAGCACGCGGCGCGGTGCGAGACGTACAAGAAGTACCAGGCGCTGTTCCAAACCCCCGTCGGGGCGTTTTCCAACCTGGACTTTGCCGCGAAGGAGTACGAGACGAAGCACGAGTCGTGGAACGCGCTGCACACGTTCCGCGTCGACAGCGCGAGCTGGATGCAGAACCCGTGCGAGACGCTGAACCTCGAGGACATCAACAACGGCGTGGACGACGCGTTCACGGGCGCGTACAAGATGCTCAAGCAGAGGCGCGACGACCAGGTGGTGATGCGCACGCGGGAGGAGATCGAGGCGTTCAAGAAGTACATGCCGCTGCTTCAGGAGGTGGCGAATCCCGCACTGCAGCCGCGGCACTGGGAGAAAATCATCGGCGGCGCGGAGGACGACCCGGAGAAGCCTCCCATCTTCCCCGGGAAGGGTCCGTACGACCCGGCGAACCCGCCGACGGCGGCGCAGCTTATGGAGTGGGGCGCGATGGACGTCCTGGAGGCGCTCGAGAACGTCGGCGCGACGGCGTCCAAGGAGTACTCTCTGTCCCAGACGCTGCGGAAGATGCAGGCGGAGTGGGAGGGGGTGGACTTTCGGTGCAAGGAGTACAAGGACACGGGCACGTTCACCCTGGTGGGCACGGAGGAGGTGCAGGCGCTGCTGGACGACCAGATCGTCAAGGCGCAGGGCATGTGCGCGAGCCCGTTCGTGAAGCCGTTCGAGGAGGACGCCAAGGCGTGGAGCGCGACGCTCAACACGCTGCAGGATTTGCTGGACAACTGGCTCAAGTGCCAGAGCACGTGGCTGTACCTGGAGCCCATCTTCTCGTCGGAGGACATCGTGAAGCAGATGCCGGAGGAGGGGGAGAAGTTCCGCCAGGTGGACAACGAGTGGCGGGACATCATGAAGATGACGCAGCAGGCGCCGGAGGTGATCGCCATCGGCAACGACAAGGACCGGCTCGAGCGCCTGGAGGAGTGCAACATCCTGCTCGAGAGCATCACGAAGGGCCTGAACGGGTACCTGGAGAAGAAGCGCCTCTTCTTCCCCAGGTTCTTCTTCCTGTCCAACGACGAGATGCTGGAGATCTTGTCCGAAACCAAAGACCCGACCAAAGTGCAGCCGCACCTCAAGAAGTGCTTCGAGGGCATCGCCGAGCTGCGGTTCGAGGGCGAGGACCACGACATCGTCGCGATGCACTCCGTGGAGGGGGAGGAGGTGATGTTCAAGGACGTCATCTCCGTCGCCGCCGCCAACGGCGCGGTGGAGAAGTGGCTGTTACAGGTGGAGGGCGCGATGTTCGACTCCATCCACCACGTCACGGGCGAGGGCCTCAGGACGTACCACGAGAAGCCGCGCGAGGATTGGGTCCTCGACGGGCAGGCCGGGATGGTGGTGCTCGTCTGCACCGCCGTGAACTGGACGATGGACGTCACCAAGGCCATCACCGAGGGCTCGACGAAGCAGTACGAGGAGAAGTGCACGAGCGACTTGATGAAAATCGTGGACAAGGTGCGCGGCAATATTTCGAAATTACAACGGGTCACGCTGGGGGCGCTGGTGGTGATGGACGTGCACGCTCGCGACGTCGTCGCGACGCTGGCGAAGAACGGCGTCTCGAGCGCGACGGACTTCGACTGGCAGGCGCAGCTCCGGTCGTACTGGGAGGAGGACCCGCGCGAGGAGCGCGAGCAGACGACGATCATGCGCATCATGAACGCGGAGGTGGAGTACGGGTACGAGTACTTGGGCAACTCGGGCCGGCTCGTCATCACGCCGCTGACGGATCGGTGCTATCGCACGCTGATGGGGGCGATTCACCTCACGATGGGCGGCGCGCCCGAGGGCCCCGCGGGGACGGGCAAGACGGAGACGACGAAGGATTTGGCCAAGGCGCTCGCGCGGCAGTGCGTGGTGTTCAACTGCTCGGACTCGATGGACTACGTGCAGATGGGCACCTTCTTCAAAGGGTTAGCCTCGAGCGGCGCGTGGGCGTGCTTCGACGAGTTCAACCGCATCGACCTGGAGGTGCTGTCCGTCGTCGCGCAGCAGGTGCTGGACATCCAGCGCGCCATCGCCGCGCAGGTGACGAGCTTCGTGTTCGAGGGCACGGAGATTGGGCTCAAGTACAGCGCGTGGTGCAGCATCACGATGAACCCGGGATACGCCGGACGGTCGGAGCTGCCCGATAACCTCAAGGCGCTGTTCCGGACGGTGGCGATGATGGTTCCCGACTACGCGATGATCGGGGAGATCATCCTGTACTCGAACGGGTACCTGCAGGCGCGCGACTGCGCGACGAAGATCGTGCAGTGCTACAAGCTGTGCTCCGAGCAGCTCTCGAGCCAGGACCACTACGATTACGGCATGCGCGCGGTGATGGCGGTGCTTCGCGCCGCGGCGAACCTGAAGCGCAAGTACCCGGACAGGGACGAGCACGAGCTGATGCTCCGATCCATCATCGACGTCAACCTGTGCAAGTTCTTGTCCCAGGACGTCCCGCTGTTCAAGGGCATCATCAAGGACCTCTTCCCGGGGGTGGAATTACCCGAGTCGGATTACGGGTTGATGACGACGGCGATGCGCGAGGCGTGCACGGAGATGAACCTGCAGCCGAACGAGTACTTCTTCCTGAAGACGACGCAGCTGTACGAGATGATCGTCGTTCGGCACGGCCTGATGATCGTCGGCCAGCCGTTCAGCGGGAAGACGGAGAGCTACCGCGTCCTCGCGCGGGCGCTCTCCATCATGGCGGAGCGCGGCGAGGATAACCAGAAGAGGTGCGAGTACCGCGTCCTGAACCCGAAGAGCATCTCCATGGGCCAGCTGTACGGCCAGAACGACCCGCAGACGCAGGAGTGGCAGGACGGCGTCCTGGCCACCGTGTACAAGGGATGCGCGGCGGACACGAGCCCGACGAGGATGTGGGTGATGCTGGACGGCCCCGTGGACGCCATCTGGATCGAAAACATGAACACGGTGTTGGACGATAACAAGACGCTCTGTCTGAACAGCGGCACGAGGACGAAGATGAGCGACAACATGAACATGATCTTCGAGGTGGCGGACCTCGCGGTGGCGAGCCCCGCGACGGTGTCTCGGTGCGGGATGGTGTACCTCGAGCCGCACCAGCTCGGGTGGCGCCCGCTGTGCCTCTCGTGGATCGCGAGTTTCCCGGAGCACATCGACAAGAAGTTCCGCGAGCGCGTGTTGGGGTTGTTCGACTGGCTCGTCCCGGTGTCGATTCGGTTCCTCAAGCGCGAGCTCAAGGAGGCGGCGGCGACGACGGCGGAGGGCACGAACGTCGCCGTCAACCTGATGCGCACGTTCAAGTCCCTGCTCGTGGACCCCATGAGCGACCCCAAGGCGTACACGAAGGAGTTCAAGAAGGAGATGGAGCTTCACGTGGACAGCACTTTTATCTTCGCCGCGACGTGGAGCTTGGGCGGAAGCGCCGCGAGCAACGAGGGGCGCGCCGCGTTTGACTTATTTTTCCGCGCCGCGTTCGAGGGGAGGCTCGACAAGGGCTACGCCGGACCGAGCGGGGAGACGTACGACCTCCCGGAGGATATCCCGGAGGGCCACCTCGAGTCCCAGACCCCTCTCCCGCCGACGACGCTCGGTGCGCGCGGGGGTTCAGGCGGCGATAACTCCGCGGAGGGGGGCGCCGAAGAAACCGGCGAGAAACCGGCGGGCGCCACCCTGTACGATTTCCGGTGGGACGTCGCGACAAAGTCTTGGACGCCCTGGGAGGACATGATCGACAGGACGCCCATCCCCAAGACGGCGGCGTTCAAGTCCATCATCGTCCCCACCGTGGACACGGTGCGGTACCTCTTCCTCGCCGATTTGGCCGTCAGGAGCCGAAACCCGATTCTCTTCTGCGGCCCCACGGGGACGGGGAAGAGCGTGTACTTGCAGGGCCACCTCATGGGGATGGACAAGGCGGAGTACGCGCCGCCGAACTTCATCGGGTTCAGCGCCAAGACGAGCGCGGGCATCACGCAGTACCTCATCGACGCCAAGTTCGCCAAGATCCGCAAGGGGCACTACGGTCCTCAGGATCCCAGGCAGAAGATGGTGATCATGGTGGACGACCTGAACATGCCGCAGAAGGAGAAGTACGGCGCGCAGCCCCCGATTGAACTCCTGCGGCAGTTTTTCGACCACGGCGGGTGGTACCACACCTCCGGCCCGGAGATCAACAATTTCATGAACATCGAGCGAAGCCAGTTCGTCGCCGCGATGGGCCCGCCGGGCGGCGGGCGGAGCCCGATCACGCAGCGGTACCAGCGACACTACAACCTCCTCAGCATCGTCGAGTTCGACGCGAGGGCCCTGGAGCACATCTTCGAGACGATCTTCGAGTGGTTCTACGACGCGAACGAGTTCCCCGACGAGATCAAGACGCTGCGGAAACCCATCATCGCCGCGACGCTCGACGTGTACACGAGCGCCATCGCCAAACTCCTGCCGACGCCCACCAAGTCGCACTACACGTTCAACCTCCGCGACGTCTCGCGGGTCGTCGAGGGGCTGACGCTGCAGAAAGCCGAGGGGATCAAGACGGGTCTGGGCGGCGTGGGGGAGCACTACCGCCTGTGGGTGCACGAGATCATGCGCGTGTTTTACGACCGCCTGGTGGACGACGACGACCGGAGCTGGATCCTGGCGTACCTGAAGGAGCTCACCGAGAAGCGGTTCGGGCAGGACTTCAACGCGCTCTTCGCGCACCTGGACCAGGACGGCGACGGCGAGGTGGACGCGGAGGAACTCAGGCACTGCATGTTCTGCGACTTCATGGGCGGCGAGGACGGCGAGCTCGAGACGGCGGACGCCGAGGGCGGGGACCGTCTGTACGACGAGGTGACGGACATGACGGGGATCATCGCGAGGCTGGAGGAGTACCTGACGGAATACAACGGCGGGAGCAAGACGCCGATGAACCTCGCGATGTTCCTGTACGCCGCGGAGCACATCAGCCGCGTGTGTCGCGTCTTGAAACAGCCGGGCGCGCACATGCTGTGCGTCGGCGTGGGCGGGAGCGGGAGGCAATCGCTCAGCAGACTCGCGACGTACATCATGGGCATGGGCGAGGCGTTTCAAATCGCGGTGAGCAAGTCGTACACGACGGCGGAGTGGAAGGAGGATCTCAAGAAATTCTGCCGCGTCGCCGGCGGAGAGGGGAGACCGTGCGTGTTCCTCTTCAGCGACTCGCAGATCGTGGACGAGTCGTTCGTGGAGGACATCAACAACCTGTTGAACTCGGGCGAGGTGCCCAACCTCTTCCCGTACGACGAGCGCGCGGCGGTGATGGAGATGTGCCGCGTGGAGGCGAAGAAGAGAGGCGTCCAAGATCCCAACACGGGCGGCGCTCTGGAGGACCCGACGTTACTCTGGCAGTACTTCATCAAGGAGTGCCGCGCGAATCTGCACATCATCCTGTGCTTCTCCCCGATCGGCGACGCGTTTCGGGAGCGGCTGAGGCAGTTCCCGAGCCTGGTCAACTGCTGCACCATCGACTGGTTCAGGGAGTGGCCGAACGACGCGCTGGAGGCGGTGGCGGTGAAGGTTTTACAAAACGTCGCCGTCGAGAAGGAGGAGGACCGCACGAAGCTGATGGAGATGTGCAAGACGTTCCACAGCTCCGTGCGGGACGTGTCCGTGGAGTACCTCAAGAAGGAAGGGAGGCACAACTACGTCACCCCGACGAGTTACCTCGAGCTTCTGAACATGTTCACGGGCTTACTCGGAAAGCAGCGCGAGGCGGTGAGTTCGGCCAAGTCGCGGTACGAGATTGGGCTGGAGAAGCTCGCCGCTACGGCGCAAGCCGTGGAGGTGATGCAGAATCAGCTCACGGCGTTGAAACCCGATCTGATAAAGACCGTGGGCGAGACGGAGGCGATGATGGCCAGCGTGACCAAGGAGAAGGTGGAGGTGGTGGAGCCGAAGAAGGCGGCGATGAAGGAGGAGGTTGACGCGGCGCAGGCGCTTCGCGACGAGGCGCAGGCGCTCAAGGACGAGTGCGACACGAAGCTCTCCGCGGCGAAACCGATGGAGATCGCGGCCCGGGAGAAGGTGGACTCCATCGACGAGCAGAGCGTCAAGGCCATCGCCGGGATCGGGAAACCCTCCGCGAGCGTGCTCAAGGTCACCAAGGCGGTGTGTCTGATGATGGAGATCAAGCCGGACAAGGTGCCCGACCCGATGACGGGGAAGAAGGTGGACGACTACTGGCCCCCCGCGAAGAAGGCGATGAGGGAGAAGGGCTTCACGGAGAAGCTGAAGGCGTACGACATCGACAACATGGACCCGGCGCTGATGGAGAAGCTCCGGACGGAGTTCATCGCGGACACCGAGAACTTCAACGAGGAGCGCGCGACGAAGGGCGCGGCGGCGGCGGGGATCATCTGCGGCTGGGTCTTTGCCATCGACAAGTACGAGGCGGTGATGAAGGAGATCAAGCCGCTGCAGGCCAAGGTGGACAAGGCGCAGGAGGATCTCGACGTCGTGGACGGGCAGCTGAAGATCAAGGAGGACGAGCTGAACGTCATCCTGACCAAACTGGCCGTGATGGAGAAAGAGCTGGAGGACAGCATGAACAAGAAGAAGCAGCTGGAGGAGGAGGTGGATGAGTGCACGGTGAAGCTGGAGCGCGCGGAGAAGCTCATCAGCGGCTTGGGCGGCGAGCGCGACCGCTGGACCGCCTCGGCGAAAGCTCTCGGCGCGGCGTTCGAGAACTTGACCGGCGACATGCTCATCGCGGCGGGGATGATCTCGTACCTGGGCACGTTCACGATGGCGTACCGCGACGGCATCGCGCAGAGCTGGGTGACGAAGTGCAAGGAGGCGGGGATTCCGAGCAGCGCCAAGTTTTCCCTCGGCAACTGCCTCGGCGACCCCGTCGCGATCCGCGAGTGGGGCATCGCGGGCCTCCCCAACGACAGCTTCAGCATCGACAACGGCATCATGATCGCGAACGCGCGCCGATGGCCGCTCATGATCGACCCGCAGGGGCAGGCGAACAAGTGGGTCAAGAACATGTACAAGACCTCCAACCTGCAGGTGATCAAGCTCACCGACGATGATTACCTCCGCACGCTCGAAAACGCCATCCAGTTCGGCTTGCCCGTGCTGCTCGAGAACGTCGGCGAGGAGCTCGACCCGAGCCTGGAGCCGCTCCTGCTCAAGCAGCTGTTCAAATCGGGCGGCGTCATGAGCATCCGCCTCGGCGAGGCCATCATCGAGTTCTCGAGCGAGTTCCGGTTCTACATCACCACCGCGCTCCGAAATCCCCACTACCTCCCGGAGACGGCGGTGAAGGTGACGCTGCTCAACTTCATGATCACCGTGGACGGGCTGAGCGACCAGCTCCTCGGCGTCGTCGTCGCGGAGGAGCTCCCGGAGCTCGAGGCGGAGCGCCAGGAGCTCGTCGTCACGAGCGCGGACAACAAGCGCCGGCTCAAGGAGATCGAGGACCGCATCCTGCACACCCTGAGCTCGACGGAGGGCGACATCCTGGCGGACGCGAGCGCCGTCGGGGTGCTGTCGGAGGCGAAAATCGTCTCGGACGAAATCGGCGAGAAACAAAAAATCGCCGACGCGACGCAGGTGGAGATCGACGCCGCGCGGGAGGGGTACACGCCGTGCGGCGCGTTCAACTCCGTCCTCTTCTTCACCATCCGCGACCTCGCGAACATCGACCCCATGTACCAGTACTCCCTGAGCTGGTTCATCGCTCTCTTCGTGAAGAGCATCCACGCGAGCAAAGAAGGGTCCGAGGGGGACACCGGGGGCGCCGCTCCCGACGACGCCTCCGAGGCCCTCTCCGCGCGCCTGCGGACGATCAACGACCACTTCACGTACGCGCTGTACCAGAACGTGTGCCGCTCGCTGTTCGAGCGCGATAAACTCCTCTTCTCGTTCCTCCTGGACTGCCGCATCATGGGGAGCGAGGACCGGTTACCGAGCGACGAGTTCAGCTTCTTCCTCACCGGCGGCGTGGGCATCACCGCCAAGGACACCGCGAAGCCCGACGCTCAGGAGTGGATCTCGCCCAAGATGTGGGGCGAGGTGTGCAGGCTCGCGTCCGTCGCGCCCGACGCGTTCGGCGCGCTTCCCGACGATATCGCCGCGAACGTCGGCGCTTGGCGGGCGGTGTACGACTCGACGCAACCGCACCGCGAGCCTCTGCCCGGGAGGTACGGCGAGGCGGGCGCCCTCACGCCGTTCCAGCTGTTGCTCGTGATGCGGTGTTTGCGGCCGGATAAGGTGACGCCCGCGGTGAACGACTTCGTGGAGGGCACGATGGGGCGGAAGTTCATCGAGCCGCCTCCTTTCGACCTCCCCGGTTCGTACGCCGAGTCCAAAGCCACGACGCCGCTCCTTTTCGTCCTCTCCCCGGGCTCGGACCCGACGTCGGCGCTCTTGAAATTCGCCGACGACATGGAGAAGGGCGACTCCATCAGCGTCATCAGCATGGGTCAGGGCCAGGGCCCGAGGGCGAAGGAACTGATCGAGGAGGCGGTGGGCGCGGGGAAGTGGGTGTTGCTGCAGAACTGCCACCTGGCCCCCAGCTGGATGCCGAGTCTGGAGAAGATTTGCGAGGGCATCACGGGGGAAAACTCGGACGAGAACTTCCGCCTGTGGCTCACCAGCCTTCCGAGCCCGTCCTTCCCGGTGACGATCCTCCAGAACGGCATCAAGATGACGAACGAGCCCCCGCGCGGGTTGCGCGCCAACATGCGCCGCTCGTTCCAGCTCGAGCCGATCGCGGACCCGGACTTTTTCGAGTCGTGCGGGAAACCGGCGACGTTCAAGAAGCTGTGCTTCGCGTTGGCGTTTTGCCACGCCTTCGTGCAGGAGCGGCGGGCGTTTGGTCCCATCGGCTGGAACATCCCCTACGGCTTCGACGACGGCGACCTGCGCATCTCCGTCCGCCAGCTCCACATGTACGTCGACGAGAACAAGAAGACCCCGTTCGAGGCGCTCAAGTACGCCACGGGCGAGTGCAACTACGGCGGCCGCGTCACCGACGACAAGGACCGGCGGCTGCTCAACACGCTGCTCCGGAAGCTGTACCAGCCCGAGGCGCTCAAGGACGGGTTCTCGCTCTCGGACTCGGGGACGTACGTCATCCCGCCGGAGGGGCCCCACGAGAGCTACCTGGAGGTCATCTCCCGGTTCCCGATCCTTCCCGAGCCGGAGGCGTTCGGGCTGCACAGCAACGCGGACATCACCAAGGACCTGGGGCAGACGGCGCTGCTGACGGAGACGCTCATCAAGACGAGCGGCGCGAGCTCGGGCGGCGCGGGGGGCGTGGAGGCGCTGGTGGCGAAGATCACCGCGGACGTCCTCGCGAGGCTTCCCGCCAATTTCGACATCGAGGCGGTGCAGCGCAAGTTCCCGGTGAAGTACGAGGAGAGCATGAACACGGTGCTGGCGCAGGAGATGCTGCGGTACAACCGGTTGCTGACCATCATCCGGAGTTCTCTGCAGCAGCTGGAGAAGGCCATCGCGGGTCTGTCGGTGATGAGCGCCGAGCTCGAGACGGTGTTCGACGCCTTCGCCGTCGGCCAGGTGCCCGCGCTGTGGATGGAGAAATCGTTCCCGAGCCTCAAGCCGCTCGCGAGCTACGTCGAGGATCTGCTCGCGAGGCTGGACCTGTTCGACGGGTGGTACAGGAACGGCCAGCCCAGCATCTTCTGGATCAGCGGGTTCTTCTTCACCCCGAGCTTCACCACCGCGGCGCTGCAAAACTTCGCGCGCGGCAACGGGTACGCCATCGACACCGTCGGGTACGAGATGGAGATGCTGGACGTGGACCCGGGGAAGTACACCAGCGCGCCGGAGACGGGCATCTACGTGCACGGCTTGTTCCTGGAGGGGTGCGCGTGGGACGCGGAGAAGAAACTCCTGGCGGAATCGAGGCCCAAGGTGCTGTTTGAGAAGGCGCCGTGCATCTGGCTCAAGCCGTCGCTGCTGAGCGAGATGCGCGAGTTTCCGCACTACGCGTGCCCGGTGTATCGAACCGCGGAGAGGAAGGGCGTGCTGGCGACCACGGGGCACTCCACGAACTTCCTCATGATGATGAAGATGCCCACGACGCACGGGGAGGACTGGTGGACCATGCGCGGAGTGTGCATGCTGTGCTCGCTCAGCGACTGAGACGAGAGACGAGACGAAGCGTCTGTTTCACCGAAACATGTACGGTTGGTTGGTTTTTTGGACCGAAGAATTGGTGGCGAGAGAAGAGTCGAAGACGACGGAACCTCGAAAATCAGGTGGGGGTCGTGCTTCGCCGCGGCGCAATGCGCGGAAGGGAGCGATGTGATGGAGAGCACGCGTCGGCGCGTTTCATTTTATGTACGAAAACGAATCTTTCTAGAAGATGACGCTTCCGTCGCGCCGCGGACGAGACGAGGGCAGAGAGCGCTCGCCGGGGGTACCAGTAGGGCAGACGGAACCCTTCGGCGCGCGTGAATCCAATTCACTTCTCCTTCTTCGAGGCGGCGTTCTTTCTCGCCTCCTCCGCCGCTTCCTTCGCCTTGTGGTCGTCCACCACCTTCTGGGCCTTCTCGCGCAGCTCCTTGCGCCAGGGGAGGTTATCGAACCACGCCTGTTTCGAGGGGAGGGAGGCACGGCGGGATGGGCGGTCAGGTTCGGGAGGCGCGGCGGGACGAGCGGCGACGGGGGGGCGGGGGAACGGGCGTCGCGACGCGCGCGCCCACCATGAACCTGTTGCAGAGCCAGTTCACGGCCACGAACATGGCGATGAACCCGACGCAGGTCTTCCCGTCCATCTGGGACAGCGCCTGGAACATGCCGCCCTCCCCGTCGCTCATCGCGGCCGTCGAGCGGTGACGCGCGAGCGCGAGCGGTGCGTCGGCGGCGCGAGAGGCGCGCGCGCCAAAAGGTGCACTGCCGGCTCGATTCGCGACCGCTCGCTGACGTGTGCAGTCGTCCCGATCGAGCCGCTCGGAGGTGCCCTCTGGTGCCAGATGGCGGAACGACGCTTCCGGGGCCGAGACGTCGATATTTTCCCGCCGTCCGACGAGTCGTGACTCGTCGTTTTCCCCCGAATAGACCCCCCCCTCGCGACTCGAGACTCGAACGCCCGCAGCGGGGTCTGCGCTTTTTCGCCTCGCAGTGTCGCGCGCGTGCTGGAGGGGCACGCCGCGAGAGGTTTTCGTTCGCGTCCGGCGTTCGCGCGCGACGGCGACGAGCGCGGAGGCGTAGGGGGGAGGGAGGTTCGGCGGAGGCGCGCGGCGTTCCCCGGGGCGTGACGCGACGCTCGGGGACGACATCTTGAAAACACAGAGGTCCGCGGAACCGTCGTTCGGGACCTTCGGGGGTGGCTCCGCGCGCGGCTTCCGTTCGCGATGCGCCGCGCCGCGCCTCCCTCGGGGCGGATGACCTCCGCCCCGCCCCCCCCGCGCGCTCGCGGCGCCCCCCCCCGCGGCGTTCGCTCGCGGCTCCTCGAGGGGTCCCTCGCGCGCGCCCCGCGCCGCGTCGCAAACCCTCACCGGCGCTCGGGACTTCTCCGCGGGGACCCTCCTCCTCCGGGCGCGGCGCGCCCCGAGGGTGGGTCGTTCGCGCGCGGCCCGCTCCCTCCCCGCGCCGCCGCCGCCGACTCGGACCCCGGGGAGTCCGTCGGGGAGTCGGACCCGATGCGCGAGATCGCGGCGTCGTTCGACGACGACGACGACGTCTCGCGCCGGCGCGATCGCGATCGGATGCTGTACATGTCCCCCATCCGAGCGAAGATGCACCCCGCGGTGCTCGACCGGCGCGACGAGGACCTCGACGAGATGGAGCGCGCGCTCAAGCGCGTGGAGAAGACGGCGGTGGAGCGGCAGATCGAGCGCGCGGCGGAGAGCAAGAGGAGGAACAGGGCGAATAGCACCCGATCCCTCCGAGGAGGAGATCCCTCCGGGTCGGACGCGGGAGGCCCCGACGGCGCCGCGCCCCTCCGGCGTCGGCGCCAGAGGCTCACCGGACGCGAAAAGAGCGACGAAAAGTGCGACGCCCCCCGGGAGGGCTCCGCCTCGCTCTCCCCGCCGCCGCTCGCGCGCCCCGGTCGCGACGGCGTGGTGCTGGGCGCGGGGCCTTTTTCTTCGGAGCGGGCCTCGAGGGAGAACATGGAGCGGGAGAACAACAACAAGTCGGACTCGGACGCGTCAAAAGCAAGCAAAATCTTCGGGAAGGAGGAGACGGCGGAGGTGCTCCAGCTCGCCGCCCCCGCGCTCGGCTCCCTGCTCGCGGACCCCCTGATGTCGCTCGTGGACACCGCGGTGATCGGGAACCACGGCTCGACGAGCCTCGCGGCGCTCGGTCCGAACACGGCGGTGTTCCAGATTGTGTTTCAGCTCTTCAGCTTTTTGTCCATCACGACCACCGGCATGGTCGCGCGCGCGTGCGCGGACGGCGACAACCGCGTCGTCCGCCGAGCGCTGGCGAACGCCTCCATCCTGGCGCTCGCATTCGGCGGCGCCACGTGCCTCGGCCTGAACGCGTTCGCGGCGGACGTCCTGCGACTGATGGGGTGTTCGCCGGACCTCGTGGCGGCGGCGACGCCGTACCTCCGCGTGCGCGCCTTCGCGGTGCCCGCGGTGCTCTTCTGCACGTCCGCGCAGGGCGGGTGCTTGGGGCAGCAGGACGCGCGGACGCCCCTGGTCATCTTCATCGTCGCGGGGGTGATCAACGCCTTCGGGGACTTCTGGGCGGTGCAGAGCTGGGGCCTGGGCCTGGGCCTCGCCGGCGCGGCGTGGGCGACGCTGGCGGCGCAGTACGTCTCGGCGCTGTTGTTTTTTTGGACGTTATCGCGGCGGAAGATGCTCCCGTCGCGGTGGGCGCACTGGCGGTTGCCCACCGTGGCGGAGACGCGGGACATCTGCGCGGTGAGCGGGATGCTGCTCCTGGGTTCCCTCTGCCGCATGGGCGTGTACACGATGATGACGGTCACCGCGCTGGCGTGCGGGACGCTGACGATGGCGGCGCACCAGGTGGCGCTTCAGATTTTTTGGACCCTGACGTATTTCGTCGACCCGCTCTTCGTCGCCGCGACGAGCTTCATCGCGAGGGACCACGGGCGGCGGCCGATCAGGGTCCGCCGGATGGCGCAGCTGCTGATCAAGCTGTCCCTGTGCGTCGGGGCGGTGATCGCGGTCGTCTGCGTCGCGGTGCCGACCTTCGCCGTGGGCGTGTTCACGTCCGACGGCGAGTTACGAGCGCTGATTCGGTCCGTCGCGCCGCTGATGGGCGCGAGCCAGTTCGTGTCCGCGGCGGTGCTGGTCACGGAGGGCGTCCTGATCGGGTGCGGGGACCTGAGGTACCTGCTCAACGTGCACTGCCTCAACTTCGTCGTCCTGGGGGGGGTGCTGTGGTGGGTGAAGGCGGCGGGGGGGGGGTTGGCGGGCATCTGGATCGCCGTGTTCGCGAACCAGGCGCTCAGGCTCGCGCAGCACTTCGCGCACGTGTGGGCGGGAGGGGGCCCGGACCTCTTCGCCAGGGCGCACAGATTCGAGGGCGAGGGCGAGGGGATATGAGGGGACGCGGCCCGGGGAATGGATTTTTTTTTTGTGTGGGGGGGACGTGAGGGGATTGTGAGGGGGGGGGGGGGGGGGGGCGCCCCCCGACTAAATGT
>MDSW01212160.1_pt1 | contig 19900 bp, 20 predicted proteins | sample 811171 | NCBI WGS metagenome assembly MDSW01 (sample SAMN05326641, study PRJNA326480) | marine metagenome | isolation source: seawater | place: Atlantic Ocean: North West | collected 2012 | reverse complement strand
TTTATGGTCGGGGCGGAGTGATTCGAACACTCGACCCTCTGCTCCCAAAGCAGATGCGCTACCAGGCTGCGCTACGCCCCGAATTTTTTATGATTTCTATATTTACCATTATAAAACAATAGGTATATTATCAAATTTATCAGCATTATAAATCAAATGTATATATATAGAAGCTGCATAACCTAGAGCTATCACTGGTGTCCATTTTAAGTGTCCAAAAAATGTATAATTACCTTTTGACTGCCCCATTAAAGCAACTCCTGCAGCGGAACCAATAGATAACATACTACCTCCAACACCGGCAGTTAATGTTGCAAGCAACCATTGACCTTCATCCATACCAGGAAACATTGTTAATACTGCATACATAACTGGAATGTTATCTACAATTGCTGATAATATACCTACTAAAATGTTAGCAAAAGTTGGCCCTAAATCAATATATGTTACTTCAGCTGTATAGGCTAAATATCCGAATGCAGAAAGACCTCCTACACACATTAAAACTCCATAGAAAAACAGTAATGTATCCCATTCAGCTTTTCCAACTTGAGTAAAAATATCAAATTTTACTTGTCCCGTATTATCAGTTTTCTTTAAATAAAAACCAAATAGAGATAACACTCCCAATCCAGTAATCATACCAAAAGTAGTTGGCATATGAAATTTTTGATGACTTATTACTGTTAGGGTAATAGTCCCTAAAAATAAGAATATAGATATCAATGCACCTCTTTTTAACTTTACATTCTCATCTGATTGCTTAGGACTTTCCTTAGGTATCGCAAAATACATTATTACTGCAGGTACTATATAGTTTACTACAGACGGAACAAATATACTAAAAAAACCAAAGAAAGGGATAACACCTTTTTGCCATACCATCAAAGTTGTAATATCTCCAAAAGGTGAGAAAGCTCCACCTGCATTTGCTGCTACGACTATATTAATACACGCTAGACAAATAAATTTTTTGTTACCTTTAGCTACAGCCATGACTACTGCACACATTAACAATGCCGTTGTTAAATTATCAGCAATTGGTGATATAAAGAAAGAAAGCACGCCAGTAATTATAAAAATTTTCCTAAAATCAAAGCCCATATTTACTAACCATGCCCTTAAAACTTCGAATACATTTCTTTCAGTCATAGTATTAATAAAGGTCATAGCTACTAATAAAAACATAAATAGTTCAGCAAACTCTAAAAAAACATGTCTGAATGTGAAATTTATATCATTATATGGCACTCCATTAGAAGTAGCTGTAATAGCAACTGCCATCCATATAATTCCAGAGGCAACCACTACTGGCTTAGATTTTCTTAGATGACTAAATTCTTCAGTCATAACAAAGAAATAAGCTATAACAAAGGTTGCTAAAGAAAAAATAGCTGGAGCACTTAAGATCATTTTTAGATTTAAAAGTTCTCCTGCTGTTGCCGCAAAAGCTACCGAAGTACCCATGAAAGCTAGTGTAAAAATTGTTAAACTACTGATAAATTTATTCATTTTAAATACCTTATTAATACATTTTAAAATTTGATTATATCTTTTTTAAAATAAAAAAAAAGGGTAAAGAAATATCCTTACCCTTTTTAGTATAATTATAAGTTAGACTTATGCTTCTCTCATAGCACTCTTGATTTTTTCAGGAGTAATTGGAAGTGATCTAACTCTTGCACCAACTGCATTATCAATAGCATTGGCTATTGCTGGAGCAACAACTGTAGTTGCCGGCTCACCTGTTCCAGCAGGATAGTGCCCATTTTCAATGATAACAGTTTCGATCTCAGGAGCCTGGTCAAGTCTCATAGGTGTCCATGTATCAAAGTTACCCTGTTGGATAGATCCATTCTTCATGTTAAGTTCTTCATAAAGAGCTAACGATATGCCATATAAAGCTGAACCCTCTATTTGCTTTCTTACACCATCTGGGTTTACCGCAGTTCCTACGTCCATAGATACTGTAATTTTCTTAACTTCAACTTCTCCGGAGTTTGGATCTACCTTAACTTCAGCTACACAAGCAGTCCAAGTTGGTGAACCTCTTTCTTGAGATGACACACATGCCATACCCATACCTTCATTCTTACCTAAAGGTTTAACACCATAACCTGCTCTTCCAGCAGCTACTAATAAAGCATTTCTTAATCTGTGAGCACCACCAACTGAGTTTGGTGCAGCACCCGCATTTTTTCCAGCAGCTGTTAGGTGATCTAATCTAAAAGCTAAAGGATCTCTTCCTGCTTTTTTAGCCATTTCATCTAAGTAGCTTTCTACTGCCCAAAAAGTCCATGAAGGAGCAACAGCTCTTAAGAAACCAACTGGTAAAGCCTTATCTGATAATTCATTGTTAATAGATCTTACCTTATGATTCGGTATATCATACCAATGGTCTGAACCGTTAGTAGAAAATTGGTCAACTTTACCTTTTTTATCTACTGAGTCAGGCATAAAACCAGGAGCTGCTCTCTTAGTTGACCATCCGGCTACAACATCATGGTTCATTGCTACCATTCTTCCAAATTCCTCACCACCTTCAATTACTTGGTAAGTAGGAGTTCTATGGAAGTCAAACATCATATCCTGTTCTCTACTAAATATAAGTTTTACTGGTCTACCAACAAATTTGCATGTTTGTGCAACTAGCACATGCAAATCAGGCTCGGTTCTTCTTCCAAATCCACCACCAGCATAATATTGGTGACAAACAATCTTATCGCCTTCTACACCCAATGCCGCAGCCGTATTACCAACTGCAAAGGTGAAAGACTGATGACCAGAGTGAATATGCATTATACCATCTTTTTCATAAGCTACACCGTTCATAGGCTCCATACACCCATGATAGGCTATTGCTGTTTCATAAACAGCCGTATGCTTATTTTGAACATTCTGCATTCCTTTGTCAGTATCTCCCTCAAGTACCCAGAGAAAACCTGCATTAGGGTCTTTTTGTAATCTAATTGATTCGTCTCTTATATCTTTATCAGAGATATTTTTATTCTCTCCTAGATCCCAATCAATCTTAAGTGCCTTAGCTGCTTTTTCAGCTGCCCAATATGTTTCACCTATTGCCACAACATATCCGGTATTTACTCTTGTAAAACCCTCTTTGTTTACATAGACTCCTACATAGCCATCTATTTTCTTCGCATCAGTTTCATCAACTGCTTTAGGGATAGCACCATATCTTGTTGGGTTTTGGATAGGTATAGCATATACCATATTTGGAACAAATACGTCTATTCCATACTTCGCTGTACCATCAAGCTTTGGTGGTAAATCTAAAGGCTGCTTAGACTGACCAACAATGTTATATTCACCAAAACTCTTTAACTTAATAGATTTCATTTCTTCTTCACTAAATGTTCTATCAATGGTGTTAGCGCTTAAAATTTCTTTATAAGAAACTGATTTACTTCCATCAGCAGTATAAACTCTACTATTTTTAGCATAACAGTTACTTGGCATTGCTTTCATCATCTTTGAACCAGCTTCAATCAAAGCTATTCTGGCTGAAGCACCAATTCTAGAATTTCTGTCGAATGTCCAGTTTACAGACCAAGAACCTCCAGTAATATGTAAACCCCATTTAGCATGTGATTCTGGATAATTTACTCTTACATCATTCCAGTCAATCTCTAATTCTTCAGCAACTGCTTGTGCTAAAGCAGTACCAACATGCTGACCTATTTCTGCCTTAGTTACATGTACTGTTGCAATACCATCAGCATCCATTGTTAAAAATTGTTGGTGATCCCAATTACCTGCTGCGATAGCTTTAGATGCACTATCTACTGCATTAGGTAATACTGAGTAACCGATTACAAGTCCCGCACCAGCGGCAGAGCCTACTAGTACTTGTCTTCTAGAAAGACCTGATATTTTTTTTATGTGTTTTGTCATAGTTTACGCTCCTTGCATGATTTCAGACGCTCTTTTAATAGCTGTCTTTATTCTGTTGTAAGTGATACATCTACAAATATTTCCTTGCTGAGCATCTATAATTTCTTTTTCAGATGGAGCTGGATTAGAATTAAGAAATGCTGCAGCATTCATCATCTGTCCTGATTGGCAATAACCGCATTGTGGCACTTCAATTTCTGCCCAAGCTTTTTGCACTGCATGATGACCATTTGCACCAAGTCCTTCAATTGTAGTAATTTGAGTTCCCTCTGCGTCAGATAGTTCTATTTGACAAGAACGAACAGCTTCACCGTTCATGTGAACGGTACATGCACCACATAATCCTAGACCGCAACCAAACTTTGTTCCGGTAAGTCTCAAGTGTTCACGTATGACCCATAGTAGTTTAGTATCGCCAGGCGCATCAACAACCTGATTAATACCGTTAACTGATAGATTCATATTTCCTCCCATTAGTGAGTGTTAATTAAATTTATATCTACACATAAAATAATGCACTTATTGCTATTCGGCAACCCTTTTTTTTTAAATAGATCTTCCACCATCAATTTCTAGCATTACACCTGTTATAAATTCGGATTCATCAGAACATAAATATAAAGCAGCATTGGCTACATCTAATGGTTCTGCAAGTCTTCCCAAAGGAACAGTAGAAATAAATTTTTTATGATTTTCAATTGGATCTGAATCTCCTAAAAAGTCTTGAAGCATTGGAGTCTCTCCCGCTACAGGACAAAGTCCGTTAACACGAATTTTATATTCAGCTACTTCAAGTGCCAAAGCTTTAGTCATAGGGATTAATGCCCCTTTAGTGGAATTATATATAGTTAAACCTGGTCTTGGTCTCAAGGCTGCGGTAGAAATAGTATTTAATATTACACCTCCATTACCTTGATTTTGAAATACAGGAATTATAGCTTTAGCTCCTAAGTAAACTGATTTAACATTTATGGAGAAAAGCTTTTCAAAGAGTTCTTCTGAAGTTTCAACCAAAGCTTGAGGTTTCATTCCAATAGCAGCATTTTGAACTAAAATATCAATTTTATTAAATTTATTTAAACTTTCTTGCATTAAATTATCAACATCACTTTTTTTTGAAACATCTGTTTTAATGGCATAGGAGTTTACCCCAAGGGATTCTTCTAATTCTTTAGCGAGGTCATAGTTAATATCAGCTATTATTACATTAGCGCCTTCACTTAAAAATTTTTCTACTATTCCTTTTCCAAAACCAGAGGCTCCTCCTGTGACAATAGCTGTTTTTCCATCTAATCTCATAATTTTCCTATTTTTTATTTTACTAAATTCTTCATAGCTGATTCTATACCTTTTAAATTCATTTGGTACATATTATTTTTAATTAAATCTTTTAATATCATAGTTGATTGAGAATACTTCCAATTCAACTCCTCTTCAGGATTTAGCCAAACAAATTTACTAAAATAATTAGTAATCTTATTGATCCAGAACATCCCAGGCTTTTCATTCCAGTGTTCTACACTACCGCCAGGATATGTAATTTCATAAGGTGACATCAATGCATCTCCTATAATTATAATCTTAGTATTCTTGTTATATATTCTGAATAAATCATCTGTAGAAATATATTCTGAGAATCTTCTGTTATTATTTTTCCATATATTTTCGTAAATACAATTATGGAAATAAAAGTAATCTAAACTTTTGAACTCAGTTTTGGCAGCTGAGAAAACTTCTTCGCTACTTTTTGCATGATCATCCATTGATCCGCCTATATCAATTAGCAATAAAACTCTAACACTATTTTTTTTCTCTGCCCTAAACCTAATATCAAGTAAACCAGCATTTTTTGCGGTCGATGATATAGTATTTTCCATATCAAATTCTTCTTTCTCTCCTTCTCTAGTATACTTTCTTAACCTTCTTAAAGCCATCTTAATATTTCTAGTATTTATAGTTACTTTATCATCTAGATCTCTATAGTTCCTTTTTTCCCATACCTTAATAGCATTTTTATTTAATGACTTTCCTCCCACTCTAATTCCTTGAGGATTATACCCAGAATTTCCATACATAGAAGTACCATTCGTTCCTACCCATTTGTTCCCTCCTTGATGTCTTTTTTTTTGTTCCTTAAGTCTTTGTTCAAATTCTTTTAAAATTTCTTTCCAGTCTTTGTTGTTAATTATTTTATCTTTTTCTTTTTTTGAAAATATTTTTTTAAGTTCATTTATTACCCAATCATTAGGTATATTTTTTTCTATTTCATTAATCGCATCTAAATTCTCATTATAAAAAATTTGAAATGCTCTATCAAACTTATCATAATTTTTTTCATCCTTTATTAAGCATAATTTTGCAAAATTATAAAAGTCATCAACTTTATTACTATCGCAAAGACCTTTATCTAAACCATTTAATAAATCTAGATATTCTTTTAAAGTTACAGGAACCCCTTGATTTCTGATAGAACCAAAAAGCTTCAAAAACATTAGTTTTCTCTTCTACTTAAGAAAGCTATTTTTTGAAACAGCTCTACATCAGCCTCATTTTTTAATAGTGCACCGTAAAGAGGAGGTAAAATACTTTTATTGCTCTTATTCAATAAATCTTCAGAAGTAAGATCGTCTGCCAGAATTAATTTGATCCAATCCAATAATTCAGATGTGGATGGTTTTTTTTTAATTCCTGCAGTCTCTCTTATTTCTAAAAAAGCTTTTAATGAATTGTTTAAAATATCTTTTTTTATACTTGGAAAATGCACTTTGACTATATCCTCAAGTGTTTCTTGATTTGGGAAGTTAATATAATGGAAAAAACATCTTCTTAAAAATGCATCAGGTAAATCTTTTTCATTGTTTGAAGTTATTATAACTATAGGTCTTTGTTTTGCTGATATAGTTTTACCTGTTTCGTAAACATAGAATTCCATAACATCTAACTCTTGGAGTAAATCATTTGGAAACTCTATATCTGCTTTATCTATTTCATCTATTAACAGAACTGGCTTTTTAGTGGCTGTAAAAGCATACCATAAGACGCCTTTTTTGATATAATTATTAACATCTTTAACTCCTTTTTCACCAAGTTGAGAATCTCTAAGCCTGGTTACAGCATCATATTCATATAATCCTTGATGCGCCTTAGTTGTAGATTTAATATTCCATTTAATTAACTCTGTTTCCAGCTTTTTTGCTATTTCCTCTGCTAATCTGGTTTTACCTGTACCAGGCTCACCTTTTATTAACAGAGGTTTTTCTAGTTTAACACTAGCATTAACTGCTTCAATTAGCTCACTTGTTGCTATATATTTATCTGTGCTAGTAAACTGTTTCATTAATAAAAATTACTTTATTAAATCTGGCTTTGCAACCAATTTTCTCTTCCTACTTTATCAACTAAATTTAAATGTGTTTCTATAACATCTACATGTTCTTCTTCACTATCTAAAATTGATCTAAATAAGTCTCTAGAAACAAAGTCTTGCAACTTTTCACTGTCCATTATTGCGTTTTTTAGGTCAGCAAGAGCTTTTTCTTCAAGTGACAAATCGCACTTTAGACACTCAACAGGTTCTTCCCCTATCATTACTTTATTCATATCCTGAACATTCGGTAGTCCTTCTAAAAAAAGAATTCTAGCAATAATTTGATCTGCATGCTTCATTTCATCAATTGATTCATTGTACTCGTATTCCCCAAGTTTAGAATAACCCCAATCTTTAAACATTTTAGAATGAAGAAAATACTGATTAATGGCTGTTAATTCATTTTTCAAAACTTCATTTAAATGTTTTATTATCGTTTCATTTCCTTTCATATCTTCCCGCTTTCTTTTTGTTAAAAATAAATTATAATTGATATACGCGTAATTAGATAGTAAAGTTTAACTGTTAATTCAATTCGGAATTTTATGACGCAACTAATACTTATAAGGCATGGGCAAAGCGTCTGGAACGCAGAAAATAAATTCACAGGATGGGTTGACTCACCTTTATCTAGTCAAGGAGTTTCTGAAGCAAAAAAAGCAGGAAGATTAATAAAAAAAAATAAACTAATAATACATAAATGTTATACTTCTTTTTTGTCTCGAGCAATTAAAACACTTGAAATATTACTCAAAGAATCGGATAATTTTAATTTGCCTGTAAATAAATTTTGGCAACTAAATGAGAGACACTATGGTGCTTTGACTGGATTGAATAAACAACAAACAGAAGAACAAGTTGGTAGTGAACTTTTTCTAAAATACAGAAGATCATGGGATATGGCACCACCAGAAATAGAAATAGAAAATAAAAGTATTAAACTGTTTAGCGAACTTAACAAGACCATACCTAGATCACAAATTCCTAAAACTGAATCGCTTAAAGACACATATGAGAGAGTTAACCAATTCTATAAAGATAATATATCAGAAAAGTTAAGTAATAGATGTTATATTATTGTAGCACATGGAAACTCTCTAAGAGCCTTATGCAAAAACCTTTTTTCTATTTCTGATAACAATATTAGCAAACTAGAAATACCAACAGGAAACCCTATGGTCATAAAATTTAATGATAATAATTTGATAAAAAGTGCAGAGTATCTTGATAATGCAAGGGCTCTAACTTTACCTAATTTTTTGGATAAGATTTAAAGAAACTTTTCTTTTTTAGTGTTTTCTTCCAATATATCATTCATAAATTCTATGCATTTCCCACATTTGGGCTTGCAATTATAAAAAGAATATATGTTTTTAGATTTTGATATACCTTTTTGAATAGCTTCACTAACTTTTTTACTTGTTAAATTATTACATAAACATATGTACATAATCTTCTCCCTAATTTTTTATACTAAAAATGATAATTAAAGTCAATGATATTGATTGTTAGTCGCAAGTTATTATTTTTCTTTAAAGTTTTATTTTTATTTTTTTTTACTGTAATATTATCTTTTATAAGGAGAACAAATTGAATAATCGCAAAACCGTTACAGATATTCTTAAAAAAAAAAATAATTCTAAAATAGTAATGTTAACTTGCTATACAGCTCAAATGGCTAAAATATTAGATGAACATGTAGATATACTATTAGTAGGTGATTCTTTAGGTATGACTATTTATGGCCACAGTAACACTCTATCTGTTACCAAAAGAATGATGATAGATCACGGTAAATGTGTTGTAAATAATAGTATAAGTGCTTTGACAATAGTAGATATGCCTTTTGGATCATATGAAGGTGACAAAATTAAGGCTTTTGATATTGCTGCAGAAATAATATCCGAGACTAATGCTACTGCTGTTAAAATTGAAGGAGGAGTAGAAATTGCGGAAACAATTGATTTTATAGTCAATAGAGGCATTCCAGTCATGGGTCATATAGGCCTTATGCCTCAAAAAATTAATCTTGTGGGCAAATTTATTTCAGTAGGAAAAAATGAGTTTGAAAATAATAAAATTATAACTGATGCGAAAGCAATATCAGAATCAGGAGCATTTAGTGTAGTTTTGGAGGCAATGAAGCCTAGTTTAGCTAAAAAAGTTACGGGATTAATAAGTATTCCAACTATAGGTATTGGAGCAGGAAAGTATTGTGATGGTCAAGTTTTAGTCATAGATGATATTTTAGGACTTTATAGTAATTTCACTCCTAAATTTGTAAAAAAATATTGTAATCTATCTGATATAATTAATAAATCAGCTAAAAGCTTTGCCAAAGAAGTAAGAACATGTAAATTTCCTTCAAAAAAATACACTTATTGAAATGATAAATAATATAGATATTATAATCAAATTTAATTATGACATTGGATCTTAGCTCACTATTTCATACTACTATAGGTTTCGATCACTTAGGTAGAATTTTAACAGAGTTTGCTTCATCTGGTCATACTTCTAATTACCCTCCTTATAACATTATAAAATTAACGGAAAATAATTATAGAATTTCAATTGCCCTTGCTGGCTTTGATGTAAAAGATTTACATATAACAATAGATGATAATATTTTAATAATAAAAAGTTCTGGAAAAAACGAGCCCTCAGGTCAAAACTTTTTGTATAAGGGTATTGCTCACAGAGCATTTGAGAAAAGATTTAGACTTGCCGATAATATAAAAATAGAGGATGCAAATTTTACCAATGGGATGTTAGATATAGAATTAACTAAGATAATACCAAAAAAGAATAAACCTAGAATTATAATTATAAAAACAGAATAACAAGATATTAATTCTATTCAAGTATTTCCAAACATTTTTTATAAACTGTAGAAACATTTAAACTAGTCATTAGGGAACTATCAAGGTGTCTATTATATTCTTTATTTAGCACTAGTTCATCATAAGACTTTTTGGTTCTTAAATAATATGAGTTTTTCCCCCAAGGTCTGTAATTTTCCTCTCTGCTTGGCCCAAATAAGCCTAATGTCTTTATGTTAGAAGCAGCAGCTAGGTGCATTAGTCCCGAATCATTTCCAATAAACAATTTACAATGTCTTAAAATGGCAGAGACTGTTTTCAAGTCATATTTTCCTGACATATTATACACTTTACTATTCTTAATCATTGCTTTTAGCTGATTACATTCTTTTATTTCATTTTCACTTCCTAAAAGAATAATACTTTTGAAGATAGAATCTTTTTTTGTAAGTTTATTAATTAAAAGAGCAAAATTTTTTAAAGGCCAGTTCTTTCTCCTCCAATTAGTTACTGGAGCAACTACTAAAATATTTTTATTAAAACCAATTTTTTTTATTATTTTTAACGCTTTGAATTTATCTTTCTCATTTAAAGGAATTTGAGGAGCTATGTTATAATTTAAATTTATTAATTTACACATAGACACTACTTTATGCTCATATTTATGGCTATTGCTTAGTCTAAATATATTTTTTTTTTCTTATTATCCTAGATATAATAGTATTTCTTAAATCTATTACTAGGTCCCACTTTACCTTATCGAGTTTTCTGTAAACTTCTATCCAATGTTTACCTCTTTTTTTTTTTAAAATGGTTATAATTTTTTTTACTATTGAAAATATTTCATATACCTCCTTAGACAGAGGGCTACAGACAACTGTTATCTCAACATTCTTTCCACTGTAATAATTTAAAATACAGGTAGAAATTACAGCATCACCTAATCTTGTATTACCTATTAATAAAATTTTCATGAATTTTTGTTTCAAGTTTTTCTATAACTTCCTTCCAAGGTTTTATGCGATTATTTAATTTTGAGTTGCTTCTAAAGCGTAAAAAAGTAGAATTATCTGAAAGTAAATCTATTACTTTTTTTGAAAAAATATTAGCATCATCAGCTATAAAACCTGTTTCATTATGATAAATATAATTTTGAATTTCAGAATTTTTTCTTGAAACAACAGGTATACCAGCTGCCTGGCTTTCTAATACACTTAGAGATGAATTATTATTTGAAGGATTTAGATGCACTTTATAATTTATTAAATTTTTTAAAAACTCTGGTTCTGCCAAGGGTTTTATTACATGTATCCCATTATTTTTATATTTTATTATTTTAAGTTTTAAATTATTAATTTTTGTATTTTTAATAAATTTATTTTTAGATAATGTCTGAGAATAGACATGCATTTCTGCCCAAGGTAATTTTAAACTAATTATATTAACCCAAATTTCTATAAGCCAATCAAGTCCTCTTAGTGGGTGAGCTGTAACTAAAGCCTTACAAGAGGCAACATCATATTTATTATTTTGAAAAAATAAATCACTTACTCCAATATCAAAAAAAATTTTTGGAATATAATTATATGTTTTTGGCAAATAAGAAATTAAAGAATAAGATGAGTGAATAATAATAAATTTATTTTTTAAAAGTTTTATTAAAATACTATTTTTTTGATCTTCCTGTATAATTGATGTTAACCAATAAAGTTTGATTGATGCTCTAACTTTTAAATCTATAAAACTTTCTTCATTACAGACTATTAATATATCAGTATCTAGATTATCCTTCTCTAGACAAGATAATTTTTTCCAGTAGATCCCGTTCTCTTTAACATTTTTTTTTATATTATTGTAGACAGTAACATTATGTCCCTTTTTATTTAGTTCTGTTACAAAATTGATGAGAATTTTTTGAGCTGCATCTATGGCTTTTAAATTTAATGAACTTGAAGTAAAATTAAAGGAATTTTCTATAAATATATATTTCATTTTAAAAGGTTATATTATGAATGATACAAAAACTAATATTATAAAGATTTCAGGAAAAAATATAGATAATTTTTTTCAAAACTTAATTACTAATGACATCAACCTTTTAACATCCAAGAACTCCATATATACCGCATTTTTAACTCCCCAGGGAAAGTATCTTTATGATTTTTTTATTATTAGAGACGAAAAAAGCTTACTAATAGAGTGCAATCAAAATAAAACTAATAGTTTAATAAATGAAATAAAAAAATACGACATTAGAGATGAAATAAAAACTTCAATAAATACCACCTATAATACATTCGTAGTATTAAAAAAAGATCTAAAAAAAGAAGTATTAGAAGAAATTAATGAAAGTAAGTTACTAAAGAAAAATAACCTAATTTTTTTTGAAGACCCTAGATCCAAAGATTTTTTAGTTAGATTTTGGGTTAAAAATAAAATTAAAAAAGATTTTATAAAACCTTCAAGATTAGACGATATAGAAAGTGAAAGAATTAAATTAAAAATTCCAAATACTGAAATAGATTTGATAGAGAATAGAAGCTTTATTTTAAATTATAATTTTGAAAATCTAAATGCTGTTTCTTTTGAAAAGGGTTGCTATATAGGCCAAGAAAATACAGCCAGACAAAAATATAGAGGAAATTTAAAATTCTCTTTACAAACAATAAAAATAATTAAAGGCAAAATACCAGAAATTAATGAAGATATTTGTTATAATAATAGAAAGATAGGCACTATCAAATCTAGAATTAACAATTATAGTTTATGCTTACTTAAGAATGATTCTTCTATCGATAAAAAAAAAAACATTGAGACTGATAATGGCATGCTATTTCAAATTATTTGATTCTTCAAAAATTACTGCTTGTGCAGCCGCTAATCTTGCTATAGGGATTCTAAAAGGAGAACATGAAACATAATCTAATCCAATGGAGTTACAAAATTCAATAGACTTGGGATCTCCACCATGTTCTCCGCATATACCAAGTTTTATTGATTTATTAACCGGGATAGATTTTTCTTTAGCTATTTTTATCAATTGACCAACTCCTTTTGAGTCTAGACTAACAAAAGGATCTATATCTATAATTTTTTTGTCCAAGTAAATTTCTAAAAATCTAGAAGAATCATCTCTACTAATGCCATATGTTGTTTGAGTTAAGTCATTTGTACCAAAACTAAAAAAATCTGCAAATTTTGCAATCTCGTCTGCCATTAGAGCAGCTCTCGGTAGTTCTATCATAGTACCAACCAATAAATTAGAAACTTTTCCTTTCTTCTCTTTAACTAAATTTTCTATATCGATAATAGAATTTTTAATAATACTTAGTTCTTTTGCAGAAAATATTAAAGGAATCATTATTTCAATAACTGGGCTCTTTCCTGTCTCCTCTTTAACTTCTATAGCAGCTTCTAATATTGCCTTAGCCTGCATTTTGTATATTTCAGGAAAAGTTATTCCCAATCTTGAACCTCTATGTCCTAGCATAGGATTAAGCTCACCTAGTTGTTCTATCCTATTTTTCAAATCCTCTTTAGTAGCATTTATTGTCTCTAGTAATTCTTTATTTTCTTCGCTTGAATTAGGTAAAAATTCATGCAAAGGAGGGTCTAATAGTCTAATAGTTACAGGAAGTTCTCCCATAATTTTAAATATACTTTTAAAATCTTCTTTTTGAAAAGGTTCTAACTTTGATATAGCTTTTTGCCTTTCTTCAAAATCCTGAGCAAGTATCATTTTTCTCATATATAATATTCTATTACTATCAAAAAACATATGCTCAGTCCTACATAAACCAATTCCTTCAGCTCCAAATTTTTTTGCAATATTTACATCTTCAGGAGTTTCAGCATTTGTTCTTACAGATAGTTTCTTTATTTCATCAGCCCAATTCATAATGATACTAAAGTAATTAGATAATTCTGGTTCAACGGTTGCTATTTTGCCAGATATAACTTCTCCATTAGAACCATTAATTGTTATGGTTTCACCATTTTGAATTTCTACATTTTTAATAATTAGTTTCATATGGACTTCGTCAATATTAATTTCTGAAGCACCTGATACACATGGTCTTCCCATACCTCTTGCAACTACGGCAGCATGACTAGTCATGCCTCCTCTGGCTGTCAATATTCCTTTTGCTGCATGCATACCGTGTATATCTTCAGGGCTTGTTTCGGTCCTAACTAATATAACACTTTCTCCTGATGCTGCTAATTTTTCTGCCTCATCAGCAAAAAAAACTACTCTACCTGAAGCAGCTCCTGGAGATGCAGGTAAACCTTTTGTTAAAACTTTTTTTTCTACATTAGGATCTATAGTAGGATGTAATAATTGCTCTAAAGTCTCTGGTTCTATTCTGGAAATTGCATCTTTTTTTGAAATAACTTTTTCCTCTACTAAATCAACTGCTATTTTTATTGCTGCACTTGTAGTTCTTTTTCCATTTCTGGTTTGCAATACCCATAATTTATTTTTTTGAATTGTAAACTCTACATCTTGCATATCTAAATAGTGCTTTTCTAACTTATTGAATACAGCGATTAACTCCTCATACTTTTGAGGCATTAGCTCCTGTAACGAGTTTCTTTCTACATTCTTTTTATCTGCACTTAATGGTTGTGGTGTTCTAATGCCTGCCACCACGTCTTCACCCTGAGCATTTATCAAATACTCTCCATAAACTTTTTTTTCTCCTGTTGATGGGTTTCTAGTAAAAGCAACCCCAGTACAACAATCATCTCCCATATTTCCAAAAACCATTGCCTGTATGTTAACAGCTGTACCCCATTCCTCTGGAATATCATTTAATTTTCTATATGTAATAGCTCTTTGGTTTTTCCAACTATCAAAAACAGCAGATATAGCTCCCCATAATTGTCGGATAGGATCCTGGGGAAAATCACTATTAGTTGTTTCTTTAATGTGTTTTTTGTATCTTTCTACTAAAGTTTTCATATTACTAGGAGACAAATCTGTATCTAAAATTAAATTATTTGCTAACTTTTCTTCTTCAAGAATTTCCTCAAAGTCAGAATGAGGAACTCCTAATACAATATCTGAGTACATTTGAATAAATCTTCTATAACTATCCAATGCAAATCTCTCATCGTTACTAGCAACAGATAAATCTTTTACAGTATCATCATTTAGACCTAAATTAAGAACAGTATCCATCATGCCTGGCATAGAAGCCCTACTTCCAGATCTTACCGAGACTAATAATGGATTATTACCCCCTCCAAATTTTGAATTAAGTTTTTTTTCCATTTCTTTAATAGAAAGTTCAACTTGATTAGTTAGATCGTTAGGATATTTCCTATCATTTTTATAATAGTAATCACAAACTTCAGTAGAAATTGTAAAACCTGGAGGCACAGATAAACCTAACTTATTCATTTCAGCTAAGTTAGCTCCTTTACCACCCAGGATATCTCTCATGGATGCATTGCCATCCGCTTTGCCAAAACCAAAATTATATACCCACTTACTCATAATTCCTTCCCTTTTATGATTTTAGAAAAATTTACTACCTGAATTAAATTACTTTTTATTAATGATAATAGACCCAATCTATTATTTTTTAAAAGATTATTTTTATCATTTATTTTAACATTTTCAAAGAAACTATTAATGGGTTTTGTTAATGAGTTAAAAACATTGAACTTAAATGAATTACTTGAGTCTATTAAATTTAAAACTTTGTTGTATTCTATATACAAATTTTTTTCAGGCTCACTTTTTAGCAAATCCTTCTGAAAGTATAAGTCGCTGTATTTTTCACTTTCTAATATGTTAGTTATTCTTTTAAAAGCTACTAAAAAATCAACGCCACCTTTACTTATAATATACTGATTCAATAAATCACAATTATATTTTATTTTCAGTATATTTATAGAATCAGATTTTAAAACAAGACTTTCATAAATGTAAGAGTTAAACTTGTAAGAATCTTTCAGAAAATTTTCAAGCCTTTCTAGAATAAATTTCTTAATTTTTTCAATAACTTGCTCTCTTATTTCTTTGTTTTTTTCTAATTTTAATATTTTAGTATCATAATATTTAGTTAAGGACTTTTCCAATAACAAGCAGAGGTCAAATGAAAATTGTTCCTTTAAAATAATTCTGATAATACCTAATCCTGCTCTTCTGAGTGCATAGGGATCCTTAGAGCTAGTTGGCTCTTTATTTATTGAAAAGAAACCACTTAAAGTATCAAGTTTATCAATGATTGCCAAGATACTTGAAAGTTTTGTCTCAGGACAATTATCTAATGGGCCATAGGGCTTATAATGATCTTTTATGGCTTTACTAATTTCTTCATCATTATTATCATTCTTAGAATAATAATATCCCATAAGTCCTTGAAGGCTTGGAAACTCTCTTACAATTTCAGTAACTAGATCATTTTTACATATTTCAGTTGCTTTTTTTAAAGTAAATAAATCTTTTTTGTCTAATTTTAAAATAATTTTTAAATCCTCTGCTAAGGACATCATTCTTTTAACTTTATTTTCTACAGATCCAAGTTGGTTATGAAAAATTACTCTTTCTAGTTTTCTCTTTTTATTGTTAAAACTCTCTTGAATATCCTTATTCCAAAAAAAATTGGCGTCTTCTAATCTAGCAGTTATAACTCTTTGATTGCCCTCAATAATAGTTTTACCATTATCTTTGGGATTAATATTAGAAATGACCAGAAAAAAATTAGATAACTCTTTATTTTTCTTGTAAAGAGGAAAGTATTTCTGATTTTTTTTCATTGATGTTACTAATATTTCACTGGGCAGTTTCAAATATTTTTGGTCAAATTTTGCCAAAAATAAAACAGGAAATTCAACTAAATTTACAACTTCATTTGTTATCTCTTTATCAAACTTAACTTCTAGGTTCAATTTAGAGGCAATTTTAATTCCTTTATTGATAATATATTTTTTTCTCTCATGTTGACTAATTATAACGTTCATAGTTTTTAATTTTCTAAAATAATCTGTACCAGAATTTATTTTTATTTTGTTTTTGTTTAATAAGTTACTACTTAAAGTATGGGTACTGGAAACAAATTCATGAAGCTTAATTTTGATGTGTTTTTTGTTAAAAATACATAAAATATTTCTAAGAGGCCTTATCCACTTAAGATTACTCTCACCCCACTTCATAGATTTTTTCCATGGTATTTTTACCAAATTAGTTTCTAATATATTTATAATTAAACTTTTTATTTCTCTATCTGTTATTTTTTTATATAAATAATAATATTCTCCTTTGTCGGTTTTTTTTATTATTAGTTTTTGAGGCTTTATTTTATTAGATTGTGCAAAACCCTCAATTGCTTTTCGAGGTGCTTTTACACTTGGCCCTCTAATTACTATGTTTTTTTCCTTTGGTTTAATATTTCTGAATTGAAAAACTAACCTTTTTGGTGAATAAAAAAATTCAGCATTGTTAAATATAATATTATTTTTATCTAAATTAATGGATATAATATCATTAATATTATTGGCTGATTCTTCTAATAAGCTCGCTGGGATTTCTTCAGACATAAGTTCTAAAAATAAATCACTCATGAATTATTACTTTCTTTGCTTATATAAAGTTCACAACAATTTTTAGAAATTTCCCTTACTCTTTTAATATAAGATGCCCTTTCAGAAACACTTAGAACTCCTCTAGAATCTAATAAGTTAAAAAAATGACTCGCCTTAATACATTTTTCATAAGCTGGTAAAATTAGCTTTTTTTTTATTAATAGTTTAGCCTCAGTTTCGCAATGTTCAAAGCTTAGTTTTGCAAAATCTGTATTGGCATAATCAAAATTATAATAAGATTGTTCTACCTCATTTGATAAAAAAATATCCTTGTATTTTTTCCCGTTCTTGCTCCATAATAAATTAAAAATATTTTTTTCTTCTTGAATTAACATTGCCAGACGCTCAAGACCATATGTAATTTCTCCACTAATAGGCTTGCAGTCTATACCACCAACTTGCTGAAAATAAGTAAACTGCGAAATTTCCATGCCATTACACCATACCTCCCATCCTAAACCCCACGCTCCTAATGTAGGACTCTCCCAATCATCTTCTACAAACCTGATATCATTGTTAAACAAGTTAATTTTGAGATTTTTAATGCTTTCTAAATATAACTCTTGGATATTTTTTGGCGAAGGTTTGAGTAAAACTTGAAACTGAAAGTACTGTTGTAGCCTATTAGGATTTTCTCCATATCTTCCGTCTGTAGGCCTTCGGCATTGTTGCACATAAGCACACTTCCACTTTTCTTCTCCTAAACTTTTTAATAATGTAGCAGGATGAAAAGTTCCGGCTCCAACCTCTATATCTAGAGGCTGCAAAATAATACAACCTTTTTTTTGCCAAAAATTTTGAAGATTAAATATTATATCTTCAAATGTTAGTTTATTACTTTTCTTATTACTCATTGGCTTCTTTGCATAGTGGACATTTATCTTTTAATTCTTTATTGAAAAAAGTACCACAATTCATACATTCTGTTAAAGATTCTTCTTCTTCAACTTTAGAAGTATTTTTTTTTTTATAATCCTCAGATTTAGTTGCAATTTTTTTTTCTACCAGTTTAAATATATTCCATACTACGAAAAGAATAATCAATAAAAGAATTATTTTTGGGAAGCTAAAACCAAACATAAGCAATTTAATTTATAGCCCAAATTTAGACCAAATAATTTTTTCCTCTATGAGATTAATAACATCATTCACTAAGTTAATATTGTGAGTATTATTCCTTGTTAAAAACCTCTGCTTTAACCATGAAGTTTTTTTTGTAAAATCTTTATATTTGATGTTATCTCCAAATATATTTTTCATTATAGTGTAATAATCTCCAATACCATCAATCAAACCTAACTCTTTAGATTTTAAGCCACTCCATATACCAGCATTAAATAATTCTTCATCAGTTCCCTTAAGTCTTTTACCTCTTCTTTTTTTAACCCAGCTGATAAATTGATTATGCAAATCTTTTTGTATAGTAATTATTTGTTGTATATCTTCCTTTTTTTCAGGAAGGAAAGGATCTAATAAACCTTTATTTTTTCCTTGAGAGTATACTCTTCTCTCTATACCTACTTTTTTAATTGCTTCAACTGCTCCAAAACCTGAAGTTATAACACCAATACTTCCTATTATTGAACTTTCCATAGCATAGATTTTGTCTGCAGCACAACTCAGCCAATACCCACCAGATGCTGCTAAATCCTCTATGAAGGAATAAACTGGTATATTATTTTCTTTAGAAAGTTCCCTTATTCTATTGGCTATTAAAGCTGACTGAACTGGTGATCCTCCTGGAGAATTTATCAAAAGTATCACTGCCCTAATATTTTTAGTTGTGAAGGCTTTGGTTAACGAATCAGAAGTATCATTAAGATTTAATCCACTTTTACTTCCTAACCTTGATTCTGAAGATATTATACCTGATAATTTGATAATACCAATTATAGATTTTTTTGTTATTAGCACTTATATCCTTAGATTATTATATTTTTTTTTAATTATAATTAAATTTTAACCTTTTAAAAAGACTTTTAAAACTATTATAGTGACATTTTTAATAAAAAATATATGTTAATTATCTGAATGACTATAATTAAGTGTAATTATACTATTTTTTTAGCTAAAGGAAAAAATTTTGCAGAATTTACTTGTTAAAAATAAAAATAATCAAAGTAAAAGTGACAATAGTTCATACCCAAAAAAGAATGGTATTTTTATATCTTTAATCAAAGATGACTTGAAATTAGTAAATAATTTT
>MDSW01133409.1_pt1 | contig 19904 bp, 17 predicted proteins | sample 811171 | NCBI WGS metagenome assembly MDSW01 (sample SAMN05326641, study PRJNA326480) | marine metagenome | isolation source: seawater | place: Atlantic Ocean: North West | collected 2012 | reverse complement strand
TTTCTGAAACGCTCAATTATATATTCTAAAATAGTTTTATCATTTATTGGTATCATTGGCTTTGGTAAAATTTTTGTAAATGGCTTCATCCTCTCACCCTTGCCCCCAGCCATTATTACAACAGGTATATCAGTGAATGATTCGCTTGCTTTGGTTTTTTTACCTAGAATAGACCAATTCACATAGTCTAAAACAATACCATTTTCATTGACAATTGGAATAAGGTCCAACTTAAGATTTGTTAAAATTTCTTTAGCCTTATTTTTATTATATTTTTTTTCTAATAAAACTGTGGGATTCTTATTATAAACGTTAGAAATATTATCAGAGAATTTAGCGCCCAATAATATACTCCTACGAAGATCACCATCAGTAAGCGTTCCTAAAAGTTTCTTATTTTTTAAAACTATAAGACATTTTTCAGCAGTTTTATCTAGAATTTTCATTGCCTTCTTAATACTTATGGTAGGCCCTACAGTTATATTTTTCATTATTTAATTGCCCTCATCATAATTCAAATCATGAAATTGTTTTTTAAGTATATTATTTAATGAAAACTTTTCAAGAATTTTAATTATTTTTTCACTTACACCACCAACTCCATATGGGTTCACCACATTATTAAGTTTTGATTTGAATTTTTTGGAGTAAAGTAATTCTAAAGCATTTAGAATTGATTCTTTATCTGGACTGCAGTCAATAACACTCCTTGCTTTAATTCGTCCTCTTTGGCGATCTCCTATATTAATTGTTCCTTTTTTGAATGAAGGGACTTCAATTATACCACTTGAAGAATTTCCAATAACCCCATCAAAATGTTTAATACAAGATAAATAATTCAATTGCCCAAGTGAGATAAAAGCTTTGGAGAAAGAATAACGATCGACAAAATCTTCAATTAATTTGAAAAGGATTCTACTATTATTATCTGCATTTGGCATAGTAAAAACTATTTTAGTATTTTTTAACTCACTTAAAGCTCCTAATAATTGTTTCATTTGCTCCTTAGATGTGCTTTCTTCGAGTGTTACGGGGTGAAACGTAACTAATAAGTTTTTCTTATTTAATTTCATATTAAGTGACTTTTCAAGCTCACTTCTATTTAACATTTTTAGATTTATAATATTATCTATCCCGGGAGCACCAACATTAAAAACATTTTGAGGTTTTTCTCCTAGTTGAATTACTCTTTGTTGATAGTTTTTTGTTGAAACAAAATGCAAGTGAGACATTTTTGTTATTGAATGTCTTATTGATTCATCAAATGCACCCACTGTTGATTCGCCTCCATGAATATGAGCAATAGGAATCTTTGCTATCATCGCTGCTATAGAAGCAGAAAAAATTTCAAATCTATCGCCAAGAATAAGCATTAGATCTGGTTTAAATTTATCTAATTTATCAGCAAAACCAATTAAACCTAAACCAATTGATTTAGTTATACCATTTGAAGTGTCAGAGCTTAGAAGCATCTCAACTTTTTCATCAATTTTTATTTCATCTTTTTCTATTTCTTGATAAGTAAGACCAAATTCCGGCGAAAGGTGCATTCCAGTTACAATTAATTGCAATTTTAATTTTTTTGAATTTTCTATTCCATTAATAATTCCTTTTAAAAGTCCATACTCAGCTCGACTACCTGTAACTACACAAATTTTTCTCATTGTTTGATTAACTCATCTATTTTGTAATTTTTGTCTGCATATTCTCCAATGATCTTATCCCATTTCATTGGAGATATGCCATGCCCAGGCCTTTTAGTATCTAAATTGTGTTCAGAAAAAATTTCACCTTTTTCTATTTTTACCTTTGCTACTATTGATTTTCTGACGAGTGGAATATTTTTAACTTCACTTTTGCTTGGCTTTTTTAAACCATCACCCATTGCTTGTTCAATATTACGAATTGCAAGCACCATAGCTTTTAATTCATTTGGCTCTAAACTTGCCGCATGATCTGGGCCAGGGAGTTTTCTATCAAGTGTAAAATGCTTTTCAATTACAGTTGCGCCAAGGGCTACTGCTGCAATTGGAGTCTCAAGACCTAATGTATGATCAGAATATCCAACATCTACTTTAAACTCACTTTTAATAGTAAGCATTGCATTAAGATTTACGTCTTCAATTGGAGTAGGATATTCAGTATTGCAATGTAAAATTTTAATTTGATGTTTTTTTAGACCTGAGTCCACAAGTATACCTACAGCCATATCTATTTCTTTTAAAGTACTCATTCCAGTGGATAATATAACTGGTTTCCCAAGCTGACCAATTTTTCTTAAAAAAGGAAGATTAGTTATTTCACCAGATGGAATTTTATAAAGAGGTAATTTAAATTTTCTTAATAAATCAATACTTTTAATATCAAATGGTGTAGATAAAAAACGTATTTTTTTCCGATTGCAATAACTAATTAATTCTTTATGTTTTTTTTCATCTAATTCGAGCTTTTTTATCATTTCATATTGACTTTCATCTTTATCTGTAAGCCTAATTTGATAATCTGCTTTTTTTGCTATTTTTGTGACTAAAGATTCTGCTTTAAACGTCTGAAATTTTACATAGTCAGCACCAGCTTCATCAGCTAAGTCAATCATTTTTTTTGCTATTTCAAGTGAGCCATTATGATTAACTCCAGCTTCAGCAATAATTATAACCTTCATTTCAATCTATCACCAATTTTAATTTTAGAGCTATAGGTCCATTCAATAATTTTAATGAATGAATCTCTAGTTTTTACATTAAATGATTGTTTACCTATACCTACAACTGCTCCTGGGATTCCTTTATAACTAGGTGCGTCAATTATATATTGTGATGAATTAATTAGTATCTGCTCTTTATTTAAAAATGTTCTAGCTTGAGGTCCTGGGGAACAGATTGCACGAATGAAATTAAATATTTCTCTTGATGATTGATTCCAATCAATTATTTCATCACCAATAATCCTACTTGAGCAATAAGTACCTATGGTATCAATTTTATTCTGAGTTCTTCTTATTACATTATTATCTTGAATATTTTGAACTGCTTCATAAAGTAAGCTAGCACATCCACTATAAGCCTTATCTAAAAGAGTAGAATAATTATCTTGGTCATTTATTTTATAGGTTTTTTGCAAAATTATATCACCAGTATCAATACCTTCGTCCATATAATGAACTGTAATGCCAAACTCTTTCTCATCGTTAATTAACACCCAATTCAATATATTCCTTCCTCTATAAAATGGAAGTTTACCAGCATGACAGTTTATTGTTTTATTTTTAGGATGATTTATTATTCTTTTTTTAAAGATTTGGTTAAATGACATCGAAATAAATAAATCACAATTATAAGTAATAATTTTATTATAAAATGAATCACTATTTATATTTTTATTAACTAAAAAATCAATTTTATTTTCTAAAGCAATTTCTTTTAATTTTATATCCGGGTTATCAAATCTAGCACAAATGAAGCAAATCTTAATTGATTTATCATTCAAAAGTTTAATTAAAGACAAATGAGACCAGGGGCCGTCTCCAAAAAAACCTATATTCATATTTTTGTGCCTAAAATAATTAATAAAAATTGTGACATTATTTTTGAAGCTTACTTATGATAAAATTTAATTCTTCATCAGTTAAATTAATTGAAGAAGGAATACATAGAGAAGAATCTAATTGATTTAATGATTTTTCAATTTTGTATTTTTGGTAATTATAAAAAGGTTTTTGCAAATGATTTAAATACCATATTGGCCTAGTTTCTATTCCATTTTTTTTTAATCGGTTCATACATTCAACTCTGTTTTCACCATAAATTTTTTTATCAATTTTTAAGATATTTAGCCAAAAGTTATTTTTTGAATATTTTGGTGTCAAGACAAGACTTAATCCGTCAATTGTTTTGATCTTTTCACTATAAAAATTATTTATATATTCTTTTTTCTTTAAAAAGTTTGGGAGTTGCTCTAACTGCGCGACACCTAAAGCCGCTTGAATATTTGTAAGCCGAAAATTATATCCAATTTCATTATGGATATAATTAATTGGATCATTTTTAGCTTGGGTGGTTAAATATCGAGCTTTATCAGCCATGTTTTTATCATTAGTAATTATCATCCCACCACCACCAGTTGTGATTATTTTATTACCATTAAAAGATATACAACCAAGCTTACCAATGCTGCCTGTATGATTATTTTTAAAATTACCCTTAATATAAAAAGAGCCAAGACTTTCACTTGCATCTTCAACTATTACAATATTCTTTTCATCACAAATACCATGTAGCTCATCCAGCCAGACAGCATTCCCCCATACATGAACAGCCACAATAGCTGATATTTTTTTATTAGTTAATTTATTATAGGTGTAGCCATTCTTGAATACAGTCTCATTTTTTAAAAATTCTATAGTTTTTTGAATATCAATATTATGATAATCATCCGAATCCATAAAAATAGGCGCTGCATTGCAGTAAGCAACTGTATTTATAGGAGCAACAAATGTCAATGTTGGTACAATGACTTCATCTTTAGGTTCAACGCCAGCCAGTTTTAAACTTACCTGAAGCGCTGATGTTCCATTTACACAGGCCACTGCATATTTCGAAGATGTATATTCGGCTATTTTATCCTCAAATAACTCAACATATTTTCCAGCGGAGGATACCCACTCCGTATCAAGGCATTCCTTGATATATTCCCATTCATTCCCTTTAATTGATGGAACAGATAATGGTATTTTATACATTGTAATTTTCTGATTTATATTTAATTAAATTTTCTGGGTCTCTCATCCAGTCTATGACTTCTTTAATACCATTTTTTAGAGAATACTTTGGCTCCCAAGAAGTATGGTTTAATAATTTTGAATTATCACAATAAAGTCTTTCGACCTCACTTTTACTTGGGCGAATTCGTTCATCTGAAGACTTAATTTCAATTTTGATATTAAGTAGCTCACCGATTAAGTTAGTTAAGTCACCAATCGAAATCTCAGAATTCATACCAATATTAGTAGCTTCTCCAATTAGAGATGTTGATTTATAAATCTCTAAAAATCCTTTGCAAGTATCCTTAACATAAGTTAAATCTCTCGTTGGAGAGAGGTTCCCTAGTTCTATCTTTTTATTTCCACTAATTAATTGAGAAATTACCGTTGGAATAATTGCCCTTGCAGATTGCCTTGGGCCATAAGTATTAAATGGTCGAACTATTTTTAAAGGCAAATTAAATGACCTATAATAACTAATACTTAATTGATCTGCTGCAATTTTAGATGCAGAATATGGCGATTGACCTATTAATGGATGTTCTTCATTTATAGGTATATATTGAGCAGTTCCATAAGTCTCACTTGTTGATGTGATTAACACTTGATCTAAACCTAAGTTTTTAGCTGACTCTAAAACATTATAAGTGCCTTCTACATTAGTTCGCAAATAAGCCAGCGGAGAAACGTAAGAGTAAGGAATTCCAATTAATGCTGCTAAGTGAAATACAGAGTGGCATCCAACCATTGCTTTAGATACAGAATCATAGTCTCTGATATCGCCTAGAATTACATTTATATCCTTTTTATATTTTGATTTTTCAAGCCAACCCCAATCATTATTTGAGTTATATCGATCAAATGCAACAACGCTAAACCCTTTTTTAACTAATAATTCGGCTAAATGTGATCCAATAAAACCGGTAGCACCCGTAACAAGAATAGTATCTTTATTATTCATTTAAATTTTTTAAATCTTCAGAAATGTTATGAAAAAAGTAAGGCTGCTTAATTACTGCGAAATACTGATTGTCTGGTAGCATTTCAAGATTGTAGTCAAATAAATTATTTAACAAATGTCTAAAAAGATTTACTGGTGTAATATTTTGTGGAACTTTCATATTCTCAGGTAAATATATAGCATTTAATATTCCAAAGCGCCTATCGAGGTAATCAGCTGGTGGCTTTTTACGATCATTGTTTTTAGCAGCTTTTGAAAATCTATTTAAATATATATGATCATCCATTCCTCCAAAACCATGATCTGATTGAAAAATTATAATCGCATTTGGATCATTAATTAATAAACTATCTGCTATCTCAATCATTTCCTTCCCAACAAATTTTACTTGATTTAAAAATTTTATTTTATCTTCAAATTTTCCAAAACTACTTTCAAAATATTTTGGCCTGGAGCCATCTGCATTAAAAACAAAAGGAGAATGAGGGGCGACAATATGCACATAGGTGAATGTTGGCTTATTTGAGTCAATAGGATTTTTCAAACCTTTAAGTAATTTTAGTATATCTTGTCGAATTTGATCTATAATTATTCTTTTTTGAATAATTCGCAATGCAGAAATATGAATGATTAATTTTATGAAATCATCTGAAAGCAATGATTTTTTCTGTTTATTACTTGGAAAATTATTAAGCCCGATATTACCCTGAATTTTGTAGCCATTAGATTTAAGTATCTTCATTACTTCATTATCTGTATACAATTTGGTTATATAATTATCTTGGTTGTATGCATTAATAAATTCTTTATCCTCGTGAATATACCTCATACTTAGAGTTGCCCCTACTGATGCGCCAGAAAAACAATAATTACTACGAGTATTATCTTCAACATAAAAACCTCGAGATTGTAATCCATCAACAACCATGCTGTCGCTCCAGCTATAATATTTCCTAAGGATTCTTGGGCTAACATAGCTATCAAAGATTATAAAATAAATATTTGGCTTAGTATTATTATTTACTTTTGAAATTAGGTTAATACTCTTTTCAGGTTTTATTTTTTCAATATCTTTTTTAAGTAAAAGAGTCCAATCAAAATTCATCATTGATGTCAAAATTGCGATAATTACCAATCCCAGAGCAAAATTATTAAAATACTTAGTAACTAATTCTAGATTTTTACTGAAAAATTTACTTTTAATGATCAAAATTGTACCGAGGATTACAATAATCACATAAAAAGGAAGTAAATACCTATTTCTACCAAGATCAAAGCTAAGAATAGGATAATCAATTAGAATGTCTAAAGTGCGTCCGTAAACAAAAAAAAGGAAGCCGTAGAATGTTAAAATAATTGCACTTAATCTAATATTAACGAAGAATGAAATCATGAAATAAGAAATTGCAGTAAATAATAAGGATATCGACAGCACGATAATTAAGGTATCAAAATTTACTTCATTTATATTTATTGAATAAATTGATAGAATTTGAAAAGCAACAATTAAAAATGGATGATATGGAAATAATTTAAATTTCAAATTAATTTTCTTTGCAATAATTAATTATATACGAGGCTCCAACTTTAGATGATTGCCCCCAATTAAAAATATTCTCATTCCGTAATTTTATCAGAGAGTCTTTATTCTCTTTATTTTTAGAAAGTACATTTTGCACTTTTTCACTGATATTAATACAATCTTCAGTATTTAAAACTGGTCCTAATAAATTTCGAATACGGTCTTCGAGAGGAATTATATTAATTTTTTCATATTCTTCATTATGAATTTTTTTTGTTGTATTAATAAATATAACAGGTTTATACATCCCCCATGCAAACTCAGTTGCAATCCCAGACCAGTCAGTTATTAAAATCGTAGAATCAAAAATACTATTTGAAGACTTCAATTCCATATCAAGAATAAAATTTTCATTATCGCAATATTTTTCTTTAAGGTCTAAAAGAGATTTATATTCTCTTTTGATAAATTCTGGATGGGGCCTTACCATTATCTCATATTGATGGAGAAGCAATTCTTCTAAAATTACATCTATACATGTTTCTAAGATATTTCCATCCCCCCAAGAAGGCGCTATTAAGATTTTTACTTTATCATTTTTTTCTTCCCTTGAAATTTTTTCATAATTCTTTTCAAGATCTTCCAAATAGCTATAGCCTACATTTATTAAATTTTTAGAAGTAAGGCTATACACCTCCTCAGTTTTTCTTATTTCATTAACATGATGTGGCCCTACACAGAAAATGGTATCATAGCAATCAAAGGCTCCTTTGTTATATTGTACATGGGAGCTTTGAGTTGAATAAAATAGGTATATATGATTTACATTATTTGTAGATCTTTTTATATGAAATTTGTCTAAATCAGCCATCGTCATAACCAATACTTTAGTATTTATAAAGGGAAAAATAAATGGTATTAGTTTGTTTACATAAAAGGGTATTAATCTACTATCCTTTAAATCCCATACGATATCATTTGCATCTGAAGTTATGTAAAGTATTTTAAAATCTGATTGTTTTACGATTTCTTCAATTATACCTTTAAAATTTTGGTAGTAAATAGCACTTTCAGAGTAAAAGGTAACATTAGGATAGGCTTTAGCTGTCCTAAAATATTTAATTATTTGAGAAATTTCTTTAAAAAAATTTATAATCAGCTATAGGGTTATTGTTTTTAAAAAAATTTTAATTTTTTTGACGATTCTGATAAAATAAATCTATAATATTTTGAATACCTTCGTAAGAGATATCTACAATATTATTTCGACTTCTAGCAGGGTTAATCATTTCACTTACTAAAGAATTAATTTTTACCTTATTTTCTAAAATTATTTTTATAAGATCCTGCTTTTCTAAGCTTTCATATAAATTACTTAGCTTTTGATCTAAAGATTTAGAATTAGATAATTTATCATAAATTTCATCCATGGTCCCAGTTTTATCATTTAACTTATTAAATGACAAAATTTCTGGTAAAAATACTCCTGAGGCTAAACCGTGTGGAATTCCTAAATGGCTGGTTAAAGGATATGATATTGAATGAGCCACAGCAGTTTTAGTATGATTAATACACAAACCACCCATATAGCTTGCCCAGCTCATCCTAGATCTAAATTCAACATTGTTTAATTCTATAAATAAACTTGGCAGCGTATCTAATATTACATCTATAGCTTTATATGCTATTGATTTCGTAAGAAGTGTTGCATTCTTATTCCATAATGATTCAAAACAATGAGACAATGCGTCAAGCCCAGTATATCCAGTTTCTTTAAGGCCAAGGGTTAATACTAATTTAGGATCCACTATAGCAGCAACTGGATATAAAGTTGAGGAACCAAGTGAATATTTCTTTTTATTTTTATCGTCCCATATTGTAGAGAAAGGGGTCACCTCTGCGCCTGTACCAGCAGTCGTCGGGATGGCAATTACATGAAATTGCTTATTTAAATTTTTACTACCCTCCAATAGAATATTATTTATCTCTTTTTTTGATTTATTAGCCAATACACTTAGAGCTTTGGCAACATCAATAACACTCCCGCCGCCGATTGCAACTAGTGTTTCAAATTCAATATTTTTTATACTTTCAATATAAGTATATAAATCATTTATAGTAGGGTTAGGGCTTATAGAATCTATGATCAGCTTAGCATTTGGGAAGAAGTCACTCCAGCCTCTTGAGTGAAAACCTTGACTACTAATAACAATATATTTATCACCATTTATAATTGATGGAAACTTAGAAAGTGAATTTTCTCCAATGAAAACTTTTACAGGATTATGTAGAGTGGTTACTATGATGGCCTCTCTATAAAATTCATGAAAAGCTCTTTATTTTTTATTGGAGCTTCTTTAGGACGTCCTAAATTATTCCTAGATCCAATCTTTATTTTAACTTCAAGGAATGATGGCCCTTTGGAATTTGTAAATTCAGTAAAAGTATTTTTTAATTCAGATAGAGACTCCACTTTAAAAATATTTTTATAACCAATAGATTTAACAATTTCAAATAAATCTAAGTTTTTTGCAGCAGTTTTCTGTCCGCCTACAGATTCATGGGACTCATTATTCAATAAAATATGGTAAAAGTTTTTTGGTTTTAACTCAGCTATTGACGTAAGACTCCCTAAGTGCATTAACATCGCACCATCTCCATCTATACAAAAGACTTTGCGTATTGGCTCTCCCAAAGCAATACCTAACGCTATAGAGGAGCAGTGACCCATAGATCCTACTGTCAAGAAATCTTGCTTGTGAGACTGAGCTTTATTTTCTCTAATTTCATATATTTCTCTAGATGTCTTGCCAGTAGTGGAAATAACTAAATCATCATTATTAATATTATCCAATATTACATCCAGAGCTACCTCTCTTTTCATAAGAAGACTATCAATTTTTTTAGTTTTTGTTAGATATTTTTTAAAAGTTCCTTTTTTTATTAATAAAACCGTCGGTTTATTTTCAGTTTTTGATAGCTTAACGGCATTGGCTATTTTTTGTGCAAATTGATCATCATTGCCTGAAATTAATTCATATGCCAAACCTAATGTTTTCAAAAGCTCTATTTGGACTTCTCCCTGTTTTTTATGCTGAGGCTCATCATTAACGCCAGGCTCACCACGCCACCCAATCATTAAAATCATTGGAATAGAATAAACATTAGAATCACACAATGAAAGAAGTGGATTTACCGCATTTCCTAATCCAGAGTTTTGCATATAAACAAGTGGAATTTTTTTTGTCGCTAGAAAATAACCTGCTGCTAAAGCCACTGCGCTTCCTTCATTAGCAGTAATAATATTATGAGTATTAGGTATGAAATTATCAATGCAAAGACAAAAATCTTTAAGGAGAGAATCTGGGACGCCAGTAAAAAAATCAACTTCATGACTTGCTAGTTGATTATAAAAATCAAGTGGTTTAATAGCCATTAATTTTCTTCTGGGATTAGTGTAATTATATCTTTTATAGACATACAGTATTTATCAGAGGCTTCCATTGATCTACTATTATCTAAGATTGACTCTGCTACTTTATTCATTGCTGGATACGCTGAGCGGATTAAATGATTGGCATAAATTACTACATTAACACCTAATTTTTGTAAATCTTGCTCAGTCATGAATGAATAAGTTGAAGGCACAACAACCAAAGGAACCTTTTTATTAAAGTTATTATACTCTCTACAAAACTCTATAATTTCTTTACCGTCTTTTTCTTTGCTATGAATCATGATTCCATCTGCACCCGCATCTATATATGCTTTAGCTCTCAGAATTGCGTCTTTCATTCCTTTCTTCAAAATTAAACTTTCAACACGAGCAATAATCATAAAATCTAAAGTTACTTGGGATTGCTTCCCCTCGCGAATCTTTGTAGAAAAATTTTCAATTGTATCTTGAGTTTGCGGAATTGTTGTTCCAAAAAGAGAATTGCGCTTATCTCCAACCTTATCTTCAATCACTATAGCAGAGACACCTAATCTTTCTAAGGTTTTTACTCTAAATTTAAAATGCTCTATTCTGCCCCCAGTATCTCCATCAACAATCATAGGTTTTGTAGTCACTTCTAAAATTTCTTCAATAGTCGAAAAGCGTGAAGAAAAATCTACAAGCTCTGTATCGGGTTTTCCCTTAGAAGTAGAATCAGTTAAGCTACTTTCCCATATACCATCAAATTCTATTTTATTACCGCCTCTTTTAACATTTGACTTTTCTACAATTAGCCCTGTCAACCCATTGTGCGCCTCAAGAATACGGACTATTGGTTTTATATTAATTAAACGCCTTAAAGTTTTCATACGATTTCCAGGAGTAATTCCTCGAGCCTTTACAGCGCTAATTAAATCTGTTGAAGAAACACCTTTGGTATATTTAGGCTCGATTAACTGCCCACCCCACTCTTTAAGTACATCAATAACGCGCTGTCTAGTTTCTTTTTGCAAACCGGTCTTCCAATCATCTCCATGAACAACATAGTCAGGTTTAAGCTTTCTAAGATTTGGGACATAATCTAGTGTTTCTTGAGCGATAACTTTATCAACTCCCTTTAGATTTTCAACAATAAGCTTTCTATCATTAAAAGAAATCAATGGAATACGACTTTTATATGAAGCAATTGCCTTGCTGGTTAATAGACCAACAACAACCCTACCAAGCTTAGAGCCTTCTCTAATTATATTCAAATGACCTTTATGGACAAGGTCAATACTAAGAGAAATGTAAACAATTTTATTTTTCTGTATCAAAATATTTCCATTTATTTTTAAAAATTAATTTATATAGTTTTTCAAATTAAACATAATTGGCATAATATTTTTTTGCTTCGGATAAATCATTGTGATCATCTATCTCCATGCAAAAATCAGTAGAGTACATTGGTAAAAGTTTAGAATGTTTTGATATACTATTAAATGCTTCTTCTGCGTATAAGTTTTTTTTACCTTTAGATACAAGTTTTTCAATTGCTTGCATCCAATTTTTTACAAATGAACTAGATAGTTTATAAAGAGGATAACAAGCTTTCAAGTTTGGACCTGTTAAATCAACACTTATTTCATCTATAAAACCATCTTTCCTTGTTCTGACTTTAAAATCTTCATTGTTTAAATCTCCATCAGGATTTACATACATTAAATTTTTATGATCAGAATTAATTATATCATGAATTACTTTTGATTCAAAAATTAAGTCACCTGTTAGAAAAATTAAGTCATTATTTAAATATCTTCTGCATAGCCACATAGAATAAATACAATTGGTATTTGCATAGTCTTGATTAAGTACAAAAGTAAAATTGATTTCTGGGTGTTTATTTAAAACATAATTCTCAATTTTTTCACTATAGTGCCCAATCGCCATAATTACGTTTTTTATTCCATTATCTTTTAAGGTCTTTAATTGAATATCAAGAATTGTGCTACCAGAATAAACTTCAATTAAGCATTTGTGCTTATTTAATGTAAGGGGCCTTAGGCGAGAGCCAATTCCAGCGGCTAATATAAAAGCAATCATAATTAATAAAATATTGGTAGAGACTAAACTTTATCTTGAATCCAAGTTCTAATTAATAAACGCTTTTTATTATAATCTGAATTCGAATCTTTAAACCCTGATTTAGGTCTTCCATGAATAGTAAAATAATTATTATTAATGAGTATATTTCCTGGTCTCAACTTAAGACTAAGATATAAGCTTTCGTCTGCGATGTTTTTATCAAGAATATTTAATGCATCTATATCTTTAGCAGTCATTTTCTTTTGTTTAATTAAATAACCAGATTCAATATATTTTCGTAAATAAGTAAAAACTAAATCATTTGATTCTGAATAAGAAAAAATCGGCTTTTCAAAGACATTGGTTTCATTCTTATCGTTTGAACCCCTTCTATCCCAATAATAATTATCATAGAGACGTTTTAATAAATCAATATTATTTTTTAACAAGTTATTATGTACTGGGTAAATACTTTTAATTATAGTTTCTCCCCCTAAACTTGATTGGCGAATGCATAACAATGTTACAAATCTTGGGATTGGGAATGGGCGCTCAGCACCATCAGTATGATAATCGCCACCATGCTTCGTGTCGCTGTAATGCGCCTCTCCTCCAGACTTATATGACATCCCCCTATCTTTAATTTCCCTTACATAAACGCGTCTTTGTTTTTCATTTTTATTCATTGCCCCTTGTAATTGTAAAATTCCAAGATGATGAGAAATAGCAGCGACTGCCATTTTTATTTTATTTTTATGGTTTTTCCATTTATCCATGCTTTCATTAAAATTTGAATCAAATTGATCTAGGCTTATATATTTATCCGGTAAAATTTTATTTAAAATAACTATCCCAGGACCTTTAATTAAATAATCTTCTTTTAAATTATCAATTTCATCTTTTATAATATCAAGCTTTAAAGCCTTATTTCTAAACGATTCTTCACCGAAATTTTTTTCATTATAGTAAGTATAATTTTCTTCTACAAAATCTCTCATTGCATTAATTGCTGCCTCACTTAAAGATATATTTATATCATCAATTTTTATATCTTTACCTTCCCAACACAATTTTTTATCAGATATTACTTTTTGAAGCATTTTATAATTTAAATTGAATAATCAAATGAATAATTTTCTAAAACAAAGTTAATAAGACTACTTTTTATTAAATATTTTATATAGAAAACTTTTTATATTTTGCCAAAATGTTTTAATAGCAACAATGCCACCAACAAAGACCATCATAAGCAATTGCAAGGCATAGCCCCAAGTGCCAGGATCAAGATACGCAAATAAATTTTGAAATATAAAAAGGTAGAATACAATAAAGTTAAGCTTATTGTTTTTCATTTATTTTATCCTTTAGTTTTAGTCATTTTACTTCTTTTTTTAGAAGCAAAGAACATTATAATTGCAAATATCAATGCTAGCACATAAGCACTATTCACTATCATCAACTTCATAGAATATCTTCCAAAAAATACAGGGTTCTTTGATTGATAACCCAAGTAAAGAGGAAGTCCCATAGTCAACATAATAACCATCGTTAGCATTACACGCTGGTCAAAAATAAAATCTTTACCTTTTTTTCTGATAAAATTTTTAATTCTACGAAGCTTTCGTCTTTCATCCATATTTTTATTATAATTTAGATAAGATCTAAGCAATGCAAACAGTATGCCTAATAACAAGCCTAATACAGCTGACAAAACAACTGATAATTTTAAATTTTTATTAATTGGGTAAAGTGGTGTTGTTGGCTTGTCAAGAATTTGGAGAATAGAAGTCTCTTGAATCTCTTCAATTTTTGCAAGCTCTAACTGCTGTTTTAATGATAAATAGACACCTTTTTGAACTTCTATTTCACGATTTAACCTATCTTGCTCTAGCTGTAATGAAGGTGAAGTCGCTTGACGGTTTTTTTCATTAAATTCTTTTAACATTATTTCTGAAGCTTCTAAATCACTACCTACTGAATTTATTCTATTATCAATAAAGGTGATTTTTTCACTAACAGTTTGACTTTTGTAGTAACGATTTAATTTTTCTAGCTCATCGAGCACAACTACAGCTAGATCTCTTGAGAAGTTTGGCTCCGATGTTGAAACACTAACAGTACTAAAAGTACTTGAACGGCTTTGATTAAATGTTAAAATTTTTCTAAGTGAATTCAAAGCAATAGTAACCAATGTGTCTTCTTCAAACTCAGGCTTATTATTTCCATAAGTTAAAATTGCTAACAATGATAATTCTTTTTCAAACCTATTCGTATAAAAATTTTTTACTAGAATTTTTTCAGCAAAAGTCCTGCTTTTAATTAATTCTGGAAATAATGAAGGACTTGATAAGTCTGCCTGCATTCCGGAGGGGACATTAACTCCAAACTGTGATGCTAAACCAGCAAGACCACCCAGGTTTCCTCCTTTTGTTTCTGGAAGTAAAATAGTTGCTGTACTTACAAACTTTGGAACTTGAATAAACTGAACATAAGTAAAAACTGTAAAAATAGAAATAATTGTCACCAACACAATAACTTTAAGCTGTTCTGCCATTTTAAGAAAAATATCTGAAATTCTTATAGAGCCATAATCTGATTGATTATTTGACTTTATTAATTGATTAACATTTTGAGAATTTTCAGCATTGTTAATTTTTGCAACTACATGATGCGGTACTTGATCACGGCCTTTCCAGTTAGAGACTGCTTGAGGTGTTGTTTCCAATGCGCGAGCAATTTCTGCAAGGGTACCAACTCCTTTAGCTAACATAATTTTTTCTAATTCAGTAAAGTTCATACTTTATAGTTTTATTTAATCATAATTTAAAGTTGCTGAGAAAGGACAATAGCTGTAATCATTGAAGATATGATTGAAGTCCAATTTGTTGCAAATTGAGTTATATCAAACGGAGGTTCATCTGGCTTCCTATTAACTATTATTGCCGAACCATCTATAATTTTGGGGCTTGAATACCATTTTTTTGGCACTAGTACTCCATTAGGGTACAATACAACAATGCCCTTTTTATTAGCAAATTCTGTTAATCCGCCAGCAGCATTAATATAATATCTAAGTGATTTACTTTTTCTAAATTCTAAAACTCCAGAATTATATACCTCTCCAGAAATAAAAATAGTGGACGTCTTTTCTTTTACTATTATACTATCACCAGGCATTAACGAAATATTAGTATTTTGCCAAGCAACCCTGATTTTTTCATCATTTATTTCATCTTCCCCATCTAACTCACCCTCCCTGTCTTCCATTAAATTAGTCGTGCTAGAGATATTTACATCAAAATATTTTTTGTCTCTAAAAATTGCAATACCATTGTCAAGAGATTTTGTAGTAAATCCACCTGACCTATTTATTAGAGATTCCAGCGATTCATCATCTTTAATTAAAGGATATGAGCCAGGGACTCTTACTTCACCTAAAATTAAAACATTCTCTCTCTCATAAAAATTTAAATTGGAGTGTATAACCACCTTATCCAAGTTTTGTAGAAAAATTTTGTTTTCATTATTATTTAATATTTTGTTGAGATTTAATGGTATGACTTGGTCGTATCGACCATCTGGATTTTTTCTGATTATTTCAGCTTTATTCAAATAAACTGATTTTAAAAAGGTCGAATCTTTGAATCCACCGCTTAAATCAAAAAGGTCATTAAGCGTCATCCCACTACTAAATAAATATTTACCCGGAGATTTTATTTGACCGATAATTTCCACTTCCTTAACCTCAGAAAATAATCTATTAACAAAAATTTTATCATTATTTCCAGATGAAATTAATTTTGTAGAATTATAATCAACATAAATTGCCTCATATATATTTCCATTATCTCTTTGGTCAATAGGTTTCATCCGATAAATACCAATTTTATTCGAGGCATCAAAAGATGGGCCCCCAGCATAATTAATCAAATCATAAATGGACTCACCATAATTTGACTCATAAATTGCAGGTCTTACCACGGCACTATCAATTAAAACATATGATCTACGTGGTGGAACATAAACAACATCCTGATCACGTAATTGCAAAGTTGAAGAAATTCCACCTTTTAGAAAAAAATCATATAAATCAATTTTATTTATAACTTTGTTATTTCTTCTGATTTCAATACTCCTAAGAGAACCAGTAGTGTCAACACCACCAACTTGAATCAAGCCTAAGATTACTGAAGAAAAAGGATGAATTGTATGTACACCTGGGTATCTTATTTCACCGATAAAATTCACATTAATAGATTTTAATTCGCCCAAAGAAACATCAATGAAAGCTGTAGGATTAGATCCATTTAAAGTTGAATAAACTCTTCCAAACTGAGTTTTTAAGTATTTACGAGCAGCCTCTAGGTCTTTACCGGCAATGTTTAAAAGACCTACCTTATCATCATAAATTTTACCATCGCGTGAAACTGTAAATGAATTTCTAATTTGTGTTTCTCCCCATAGAGACACAACAAGCTCATCTCCAGGACCTAAAACATAATTAGATGGGGCTGGTAAATTTTCCCATATCTTCAATGAATCACGTGAAAGAAAAAAATTATATCCAAAGTATTTTTTTATCTCATCTTCATAATCAAGATCTGCAAGATCTGAAGCAAATGGTGTCAAAGTTGCCTCTCTTGGCAAAAAATTTTCTTCATCTAAAAGTTCCTCATCAGAGTCCAGTGTAGATAGTTTTGTTCTTTGTAATTTTTCAAAATCACCTTTCATCTTTTGCAAATCCTGTAAAGACTGAGAGGAGAGAAGTGTACTAAAAAATGACAAGGAGACCACACTATACACAAAATATTTATAATATAATTTCATAATATTTATTTATTTATTTTTAAATGTTAACAAAAAATATGCTTGTTAAATATATTTGAATACCTATCAATGGCTCCGCCACATCAGTCACATATAAATTTGATTGATGGTTGTTAAATTGAGTGATTTAATACATAGCTAAATCGCTCAAGACATTGCCTGAAAATACATTATGAATATAAATTCAACTGTGTTTTGCATCACACAAGCAATATTACTACTTATTAAGTTTAAAATACACGAATATAAACATACAACCATTATTTTATAAATATAATATGAATAAATTTATTATTATAAACTGTTTAGTTAGTTATATTTCGTTACTTACTGAAACAAATATATACTAATTTCGTGCATGTATATATAATTCTGGAATAGAGACTAATATATGAAAATTCTTATTACAGGTGGCTCTGGCTTTATTGGAACCAATTTTATCTTAGACCAGATAAATAAAAAAAACCATATCCTTAATGTAGATAAATTATCTTATGCAAGTAATCATAGTTTATCAAATATAATTAATAATGATAGTTATAAGTTTATTAAGTCTGATATTTGTGATTATGAATATATTTCAAAGATTATTTTTGATTATAAGCCAGAATCTATAATACATTTTGCTGCTGAATCGCATGTTGATAGATCTATCGATTCTCCGCTAGAATGCATAAATAATAATATAACTGGCACTTTAAATCTTCTACATGCTTCTCGTAAGTATTGGAATCAGAAACAACGTAATTTTCGATTTATACATGTAAGCACTGATGAAGTATATGGTTCTCTTCCTAATAATGGGTTTTTTACAGAAAATTCTCAATATAAGCCAAACTCTCCATATTCAGCATCAAAAGCAGCTACAGACCATCTTGTAAGAGCTTGGGTTAAAACATATGGCTTCCCAGCAATCATAACCAATTGTTCTAATAATTATGGACCTTTTCAATTCCCTGAAAAATTAATTCCATTAATAATCATAAAATCAATTGATGAAAAACCTTTACCTGTTTATGGTGATGGCAGCAATGTTCGTGATTGGCTCCATGTAGATGATCATTGTAGAGCCCTAGATAAGATACTAATGGAATCTAAAGTAGGAGAAAAATATAATATTGGTGGAAATAATGAAGTCAAAAACATTGAAATAGTTAAAATTATTTGCAATACTTTAGATAAACTAAGACCAAGAAAAAACAAACAAAAATATTCAGAGTTAATTACTTTTGTTAAAGATCGTCCCGGGCATGATTTCAGATATGCAATTAATAATTCAAAAATTATAAAATATCTAGGTTGGGAGCCAAAAGAAACTTTTGAATCTGGAATAAAAAAAACAATTCAATGGTATTTAAATAATGAAGAATGGTGGCGAAGAATTCAAAATAAAACCTATAATCAAAGCAGGCTTGGTTTAAATGATTCATAAGATTACACTGCTTAGGCATGGTGAAAGTTTATGGAATTATGAAAATCGGTTCACTGGCTGGACTGATGTTGGATTAACAAAACAAGGCATACTAGAAGCTAAAGCCGCTGGGAAGATTTTAGATTCAAATTCTATTAAATTTGATTTAGTTTATACTTCTTTTCTCAAAAGGGCTACTAAAACTATGGAAATTTGTTTAGAAGAGATGAATTTATCTAAAATTAAAGTAAAATATGATTGGAGACTCAACGAAAGACATTATGGCTCTTTGCAAGGTTTAGATAAAATTGAAACAGCAAAAAAATATGGGGAAAATCAGGTGCTAATCTGGCGTAGAAGTTATGATATACCTCCACCAATTATGGATCTAAATGATAGGCGGCATCCTCGCTTTGATGAAAAATATAATGGTGTAGACTCTTCTCTTCTACCAGGTTCTGAATCATTAAAAGATACTTTTAATCGCTTTATACCTTTATGGCACGATGATATTGTAAAAAATATTAGATTAAATAAGAAAATATTAATTGTTGCTCATGGTAATTCACTTAGGGCCTTAGTGAAGTATTTAGATAATATTTCTGATAAGGAAATAGTAAAATTAAACATCCCTACTGGAGTTCCATTAGTTTACGAATTAGATTCAAATTTAAAATCTATAAAAAATTATTTTCTTGGTGATGAAAAAGCCATAGCAAATAAAATTTTAAAAGTTACCAATCAAGCACAAAGCCAATCTTAATGAATAATTCTAAACAATTATTTAACTTTGGACTATGAAAAAAATTATTATCCAAATGAGAAGAATATGAAAGGAATAATTTTAGCTGGCGGGAACGGAACTCGTCTCTTCCCAGCTACTTCAATAGTAAACAAACAACTTATTCCTATTTACGATAAGCC
>MDSW01172563.1_pt1 | contig 19905 bp, 18 predicted proteins | sample 811171 | NCBI WGS metagenome assembly MDSW01 (sample SAMN05326641, study PRJNA326480) | marine metagenome | isolation source: seawater | place: Atlantic Ocean: North West | collected 2012 | reverse complement strand
TATTTAAGAATTAAAGAATTTTTTATAAACAGTATCTGGAATAATTTTTAATTTATTTCCCCATTTGATAGGATGTTTCATTGTTTTTATCAAATCATAATAGCTATTATAATCCCTAAATGATTTAATTTTTGAAATCATTATATCTTCAAACTCTTTTTCTGATAAATCTAACTTTTTTAAGCAATATGCAAAAAGTTCAGTACCTCCTTTATATGGATCCTTACTAACTATTTCTTTGGCATCTTGGCGAGAAATTTGACCATTTCTTATTTTAGCTGAATAATGGAGTTTCCTTTTATCTATATTAAATTTTCTCGTTAAGATATATGATTGAAAAAAAGAGGTATATTGAGATTCATGATGTTTCTCACCATAGTTTATCCAACCTAATTCATTCTCTAGTTTTGATAAAACTTCCTTTTCGTTATATGGTATATGATATAATATTCTTACTTGTTTTATTCCTTTAATAAATGAATAATAAAGATATTTAATCAATCCCATATTGGGAAAAGATAATTTATTTTTATTTCCAAATCTATTATGAACATCTATTATATAGCGTGCATCCATATAAGTCCAAGTTATAGGGGTGGTCCCTTCTGTTCTAAAAGAATGGCCATGGATAATATGTTTAATATTTCTTTTTGCTGCTTCTTGAAAAAGAACAGAAAAAATTACCCAGTCTGTTGGGACTTCTGCATCAGGAACAGATGCAAATAAAAAAGCCCTCTGCAAATCTTTAAATTCTTCCCAATTAGCAACATAGGTATATAAATCAACTCCTAACTTATCTGTTATTCTTTTAATATTTTCTACAGCAGTTTTCGAATTCCATCCATTATCAAAATGTACAGCTAAAGGCCTTAACCCTAATTCTATTGACTTTAAAAGAGTATATGTACTATCTCTTCCTCCGCTAACACCAACAATGCAATCATATTTTTTCCTTTTACCGTCTTTTTTTATTTTTAGAATTAATTTATTTAACTTATCATCATTATCAAGTGGATATTTCAATTCTAATGAATGATGTAATTTGCAAAAATTACAAACCCCATCAACATCAAATACTATATCAGCTATCGTGTCATCTAAAATACACTTATTGCATGTTCTTCCATGATGATATATAAATGGATTGATTTTCATATTTTAAAATTAATTTATTACCTTAACCACCAATCATCTAAACTTATTTTGAAAGTCTAAATTATTTTTCATTATAAAATGAGACTTTGGATAATTTTCAACAAACCAAATCAATAACGATGTTGGATCTATTTTATTCTCAATAAAATGTTTAGCTTTTCTCTTATAATTTAGCGACCCCGTATTAATAATATTATCAATATATTTTTTAATTTCAATCTTATCTGTTGATTGATAAAGCAAACCAATTTTCTTTTCTTCTTCGATATAACCCATAGATAAATTATTCATATAAACTGAAGGAGTCCCTAAAATACAAGCTTCTGAAGCTGTCGTTCCCCCCTCTCCAACATAGATATCTGAAAAAAATAATGCATCATGTATATATTCTGGAGAGATTGAAAAAATATACTTTTCAATCTCTGATGGTAACTCTTGCTCTGAAGAAACAAAGACCTTCATCCTCTTAGATAAAAATTTCACCAAATCAATTTTATCTTTATTACTCAAGCCTTTATGGTTTGTGTCATGAGTTGCATCCCATGATACAAATCGAACAAATGCATATTTATCATATTTACTAATATTCAACAGCCTTAAAACATCTAAATTAGGAGTAAAATATTTTGAATGCAGATAAAGTAATTCTGTGTAAGAATTAAAAAAAATCTGTTTATCACCTATCTTTTTAGTAAAACAGGAGGGAGTAAGAATTGTATCAGTAAAAGGAGGGTATAATAATAATTCTAATTTTGAATGTTCGGTATCATCTAATGCAATATGTTTTTTCCTATTAATCTTTGAAGCCCAAGCTGCATACGTGGATGAAAAACTTAAAAAAATATCTGGATTGAAAATTTTTGCATGCTTATATATTTTTAAAACTGCTTTTGGCAAATACATAATTTTGCTAAAAATTGTTTTGCCACCATCACCTCTTGATATAAATGGGATATTATATTTTTTTAATAAATCAAGGGTAATTTCTTTATTGCGAGCAATAATAAGGAATTCATGATTCTTTTTTGTCATTAATCTTATGAAATTCTTAAAATAATGCACATGTGCTGGATGACCTATATCAATTAATATTTTCATTTAATAAAATTTTGGAGTATATCTTGTTTGTTTGGATAATTAATTAAAATTCCTTTTTCTTTCCCATGATATATGAAAGAGCTACCAGAAGCTAGCCCATTTAAATTAATCTTTTTATACGCTTCACGCATATGCATCAAATTTCCTGCACCCCCAAGCGCTGTAATTGGAATAGATACTGAATTCGATATTTTATCTAATAATTCTAAATTATAGCCTTCCATTATTCCATCTAAATCAACAGACTGAATTATCAATTCTCCAACCCCATCTTCTTCCATTTTTTTTGCAAAAATGACAGGATTAATCTTCGTTGGCTTCTGAGCATTTAAATACCAAACTTGTTCTGATCTGAAAAGTGATTTTTTAATATCCATACAAACTGAAATAGTAGATGAACCAAAAGCCTTAGAAGCTTCTTTTATAAAATTAGGCTTTTCCCATATAGCCGTACTAATGACGACTCTTTCAGCTCCTAAGTTTAATATAGATGATATCTGCTCAAGATTGTTAATCCCACCTCCAATAGAAAATGGCATATAAGCCTCATCTGATATTTTTCTAACTAAATCTAATGAGATTGACCTTTTTTCTTTACTTGCATTAATATCTAAAAAAATCAATTCATCAACTTCTAAATTATTAAAAATACTAACAGCATTTATGGGATCTCCAATATATTTAAATTGTTTAAATTTAACGCTCTTAACTAAGCCCCCATCTTTTAACAATAATACTGGAATCAATCTTGGACGATACATTTTATATACTATTCCCAAAATTACGTAATATAATTTCTCCAAAATGATGACTTTTTTCTGGGTGAAATTGCGTTCCCATAATATTATCTTTTTTTATAATTGAAGGAAAGTAATAATCATATTTAGTCTCAGCTAACACATCATTCTTATCATTACATAATAGATGATAGGAATGAACAAAATAGAATTCATTTTCATTATCTAATTTTCCTGTGAGACAATTATCTTTCTTGATTTTTACACTATTCCAACCAATATGTGGAATCTTGAATTTTTTATTATTAGGAATATTGAATCTAATAATATTAGCATCAAACCAGCCAAACCCATTACTTTTTCCTTCCTCGCTATTTTTACACATTAACTGCATTCCTAAACAAATTCCTAAAATGGGAATTTTTTCAATAAGTACTTTCCTATTTATAATCTCCCATAAATTTAATTTATTTAAATTTTCAACTGCTCGTTCAAAATGACCAACCCCTGGTAAAATTAATTTTTCAGCATCTTTTATTCCTGAATAATCTGAAGCAACATTCACATCAAATCCAAGTTTTACCAATATTCGAAATATTGAATTGATATTACCTATATTGTAATCTATTAATGTAATTTTTTTACTATTCATTAATAATAAATTTATGTTTCCCTGATTTTGTTAGAGGAATTTTATCTACAATATTAATAGTAACTGGATATTTTAATTGTGAATACCAATGACTAATAATAAACTTTTCCACATCAATATTATAATTATCGTTAACTAATAAATTGATTATGATTTTTTTTTGTTTTGTTTTAACTATTTGAAAATGTTCAACAGATTGATTTAAAGTAGAATTATTATCACTAAAAAAGATAGTGAAATTATGTACTATAAATTTTTGTCCTGTATCTGAAGTTATCACATCATTATCTCTTCCAATAATCCTATTAATACTAAGAAGATTTCTTCCACACGGACATGGATCAGAATCTATTTCAACTTTATCTTGAGTATTATAACGTATAAATGGATGTGCTAAATTATGCAGATCCGTACTAATTAAGTTACCAATTCCATTATTAATTAATTCTCCATTATTATTAATAATTTCCGAAATCCCATATTCTTCACAAGAATGATAAGTTTTATGATTTTCACATTCAAAAACATTTGAGTTACCCTCACATGAGTATGAGTCAAATATTTCACATCCAAAAATAGACTCAATCTCTGCTCTAATCTCAGGATGCAATATGTTTCCAGTCGTTAAAATTACTTCAGGAACATAAGTGAAAAAAGGATGTGTTTTTTTATATCTAGCCAATAATAATAAAGGGTCTGGATATGACCTTAGTACTTTTGGCTTAAATTTTTCTATTTGAGTTAAAATATAATCAAAATTAGAATCTATTAATGGATCCATATTTAAATATAAATTATTACTTATTTTATCTTGGATTCTTTTAAAAAAAATAGTTCTCTTATTTCCACTTAACTTTACATATCTATCGCCTAGCTGATAGCTACTAGTCCAATACCATCCTCTTAAATTAGCAGCTATATTCATACTATATGCACTTTTAGTATTATAGTAAAATAGCGGCTCCCCAGTTGAACCGCTTGAGCTTGCATTTATTATATGTCTTTGAGGAATTTTTGTAGATGTAAATTCTTTTATACCTAGAGATTTAATTATACTTTTATTTAAAATAGGGATCTTAACTAAATCTTCTTTATTTTGTATATCACTTACTTTAATCCCTATTTTTTTAAATAATTTATTATAATAAGGAACCGTCGAATAGCTATGTTCTATAAGTAAGCGTAGTTTCTTGTTTTGATACTCATCTATCATATCTCTTGACCACCACTGACTATCTAATAAAAAATTCAAGTCATCACTTACTGAAGTCCCAGATATAAAATCTCCTATTTTCAAAAATATAGTTCTTGCTATTTTATTTTTGATAGCCATAACTAAGTATTTATTTTTCTATAAATATTAATTAATTCATTCATTTGTTTTTTACTATTAAAATTATTTTTAATATGTAAATAAGCACGCCTCCCCATCTTAGATAATAATTCATTATCATCATAAAATACTTCCATTTTCTTAGCTATACTTTGAACATCCCTTTCATCTACTAAAAATCCAGTTTTATCATGAATTACAACTTCTGGTATACCAGCATGCCTAGTTGCTATACATGGCTTCCCACATGCTTGTGCCTCCATTAAGACTACAGGCGTACCTTCTTTAGCTCCAGAATTGTCCATAAAGCTTGTTAATAAAAATACATCACACTTCTTCATTTCATCTATAACTATTTGCCTTGAATTAGAAAATTTAAAATTATTAATAAACCTTACTTTATTATCTATACATAGTTTCTTTGAAATTTCAATTAATTCGTTCTTATATGGCCCATCACCAATAATAATTAATTCTATATTAGGTTTATTCATTTTACTAAATGCCCGCATAACATCTTGGATACCCTTACTTTTATCAAAACGAGCTACTATCAAATAAGAAAACTTCTTTTTCCTATTATTTAAAACTGGTTTAAATTTTTCCAAATCAATTCCAAGATGATGAATTATAATCTTTTCATTTGGAAAACCTAAATCTAATAAATCTTTTTTCATATCTTGACTTAAAGCTAAAAAAATATCTCCCTTTTGAATTAACTCATGATAAAATGGTTTAAATAAATAACCAAGTCGACCAGAATCATATCCATAAAAAGAAGTAATTAATGGAACTTTGATTTTATTTTTCAGACGCAATGCGCCAACACCATTTTGGCCAAAATGTGCATGTATCAAGGATATAGATTCAGGTTCAAGAATACATGAATCTATCGATTTAGATAAGTTTTTTAAATTTAAAGATAAAAATTTATTGTTTGGAATTTTAAAATATGGAGGTCTTATAACATCAGTACCCTTATAATTGATTATGTCTTTATTATATCTAGGATATAGATAATATCTGTTAAAAGATCTTATAAATGAAGGAATATACGGAGTTGGTGAAACTACCAATGTTTTAAAGTTAAGTTGATTTAAACTTTTAACTTGGTCATATACCCATGGCGATGAAGCTGGATTTTCATCACTTGGATAATAATCTCTAATATGAAGTATCTTATTGATATTATTTATTAATCTTAAAAATATTATCTAATTCTAAATTAGGTGAAAAACCTAATTCTATTCTAATTTTATGATTATCTCCGACCATCTCCCAAACTTCATTTTTCCTATATGGCAAAGCACCAAAATTAATTTCAGATTTACTATTAATATTATTTTGAAGATATAACGCAATATCTTTTATTTTATTACCTTGACCACTGCATAAATTAAATATTTTATTGTACGCTTTTTTATTAGTTGCTAGTAACATTCCATTAATAATATCATTAACATTTAGATAATCTCTTTTCTGCTCTCCAAATGTCATATCAAAGTTTTCATTATTCAGAAGTTTATTAACTAATTCTGTTAAGAAAAAATCCTCTGACATCCCTAATCCAAAAAAATTAAATAGACGGAGTATAGTGAAATTTTTTAAATATGTTTTTGAGTATACTTCTATTGCTTTTTCTGCACAATATTTTGAAAGGGAATAAGGGGAATTAGGTACTATACTATCATCCTCTAAAAGTAACACATCCTTACCAGATTTTACTTCATAAACTTCACTAGTACTACTAAAAATAAAATTTTCATAATTACAAGACTCAAGTGAATTTAATAGATTTACAGTACCTTTAAAATTAGCTTCAATTAATTTATTTGCTGAAAGAAAATCTCTATTTCTATCTAATAATGCTGCTAAATGAAATATAATTAAAGGGTTAATCTCTGATATTACTTCATTTAGTTTATTGTGATCTAATAAATCAACATTAAAACTTGAAATATTAGGATTCTTGATATTATGTTCTATATCAATTGAAAATACTGTTGCATTTAATGATATTAGCCTATCTATAATCTTGCGGCCAAGATACCCATTTCCTCCTGTAACAAGAATTTTTTTTCCTTTGAGATTTATTTTGTCCATATTAATGATTTTTTCTTTGCATCTACAATAAATTGTTCCAAATCTTTATTGGTATTTATTTTATTATATTCATAATAATCCCTATACCAACTTATTGTTTTATCAAGCGCTCGATCTATTCCCCATACAGGTTTCCAGTCTAATAAATTATTAGCTTTAGAGCAATCTAACATTAATAAATTAGCTTCATGATAACGAGTATCTTTTTTTTCTATTTTAAAATTAATTTTTTTCCAAAATTTATTCGCTCTATTAACTATTTCTTCAACGCTCAGATTATCATTAGAATGAGGTCCAAAATTCCAACCTTCACTATAATCATCTTTTTCATATAACCTCCACCCTAAAGTCAAATAACCACTTAATGGTTCAAGAACATGTTGCCAAGGACGAGTAGCTAAAGGATTTCTGATATTTGCAACTTGTTCTATCGATGCTGATTTAACTAAATCAGGTATTATTCTATCTAAAGCCCAATCACCACCACCTATAACATTTCCAGCTCTAGCAGTAGCAAGAGATTTATTTTCATTTTTATAAAAACTTTTTTGATATGACGTTGTTATTAATTCAGAACAACCTTTTGATGAGCTGTATGGATCATGCCCACCCATCCTATCATTTTCATTATATCCTCTAGATATCTCTTTATTTTCATAACACTTATCACTAGTAACATTTATTACTACTTCAACAGATTTATATTTTCTTGATAATTCTAAAATGTTTGAAGTCCCAATTATATTTGTTTGAAATGTTTCCAATGGGGCATCATAAGAATAACGTACCAACGCTTGAGCTGCTAGATGGAAAACAATATTAGGCTTGTATTTATTAAATACTTCCTCTAAATGATTTAAATCTCTAATATCTCCTATAATAGAAGTGTAATCAGATTGTAATAACTTAAAATGATTAGGATTAGATTGAGATTTAAGTGAATATCCAACAACTTGGGCACCCATTCTTTTTAACCAATGTGCTAGCCATGAACCTTTAAAACCAGTATGTCCGGTAATTAAGCATATTTTATCTTTATAAATATTATTAAATAAATTTTCTATTTTTACCATATCTTCCACTTTGATTTATTATTATTCCATAATTCATTTAGAATATTGCAATCTCTTAGAGTATCCATTGGCTTCCAAAACCCCTTATGCTTATATGAAAATAGTTCTCCATCATTAGCAAGTTTTTCAAGAGGTTGTCTTTCAAAAACTATCTCATCTCCACCTAAATAATTAAATACATTAGATTCGCAAACAAAAAATCCACCGTTAATCCAATGCCTATCTCCTTTTGGTTTTTCTCTAAATGATGTTACTTGAAGGGAATTATTGATTTCTAAAGCTCCAAACCTCCCTTCAGGTTGGACTGCGGTCATTGTAACAGTTTTTCCATGAGATTCATGAGTCTTAACTAGCGAATTTATATCTATATCTCCAACACCATCACCATAAGTCAACATAAACCTTTTATCATTAATATGATTTTGCACTCTTTTGATTCTACCACCAGTCATAGTATCTAATCCCGTATCAATTAAAGTAACCTTCCATGGTTCAGATGCATTATTTAAAATTTCAGTTGAATTATCACCTAAATTAATTGTTACATCACTTTGATGTAAATAATAATTAGAGAAGTATTCTTTAATTATATAACCTTTATATCCTAAAAGAATAACAAAGTCATTAAACCCAAAATGAGAGTAAATTTTCATAATATGCCATAGTATCGGTTTATTACCTATCGGGACCATTGGCTTAGGTATACTTTGAGTTTCTTCACTTAATCTTGTTCCAAATCCGCCTGCAAGAATTAGTACTTTCATATTACCTCGCTATTATTTTATTATATTTTTCATAAAATTCATTAACCATTTTTTCTATTGAAAACTTCTCAACAATACAATTCTTTCCATTTAAGCCAATCATTGTTGAATAATCATCTCTTTGCATGTAATCTATAATTGAATCTGACAATAATTTAGGATTATTTGTTTCCATAATAGTACCTGAGTATCCATCCTTGATAAGCTCTTTATTCCCACCATTATCTAAAGCAATAACTGGCTTACCTAATGACATGAACTCCATGAGAGAATTTGATATTCCCTCACCATGATTTCTTTTATTTGTAATTAAGACTCCAATGTTAGATAAATTAATTATAGACTCTACATTGTCCCTATTCCCTAAAAAATATATTCCTGGTTGTTTATATTTTTTTTCAATTTTTTCTTTTAATGGTCCATCACCTACACAAAGAAAAGCTACGTCATTGTATTTTTCCCTAGTAATAATAGCTGACTCCAAATATGTCGTATAGTCCTTATTTTTATTCATATTAGCAACCATACTAACTATAAAATTTTCCTTAATCTGGAAAATCTCTTTCATCTTTTCTTTAGATTCTAAATTTAATAATCTAGAAAAATTAAACCCATTATAGATAACATCACTTTTATCATTAGATACTTTGTAAGCTTTAATACCTGCATATGAATTTGATAAAATTAAATCTGAAAAATAGAAACATATTTCCGATAAGATACCAAAAGTTGTAAATCTTTTATATCTAGGTGGAGCATCAGTTATTTTACTAGTTATCAATTTCTTCTTCAAGATTTTTGAAGAGGGAATCGCATAAAGAGTTGATAATGTATCCCAAGAATGTATAATATCAGGATTAAAAGATTTTGTAATTGAATAAAAATTCTTGAATGCAAAAACATCTTTTCGTCTTTTTCTAATTATAAAATGTAGTTTCAGATTTAAAGAAAAAATCTCTTTATAGTGTATATCATCATTAAAACATATCACTCTACAATCTATATCTTTAAATAGAGTCAACTTTTTAAGGAGCTCTACAAAACGACGTTCTTTCCCACCTGATTTTAGAGAGTCTATACTAAATAGGATTTTTATCATATTGATTAACTGATATTATATTGTTTATACCAATCAATGAATTTTCTCATCCCAACTTTAGCATTTGTCGTTGGCTTATAATCTAACATTTCAATAGATTTTGATATTTCTGCAAAAGTTTCCTTTACGTCTCCTGGTTGCATTGGCATGTAATTAATATCTGCTTCTTTACCAATATAGCTTTGGATATAGTTAACTATATCCATAAGATTTTCACTTTTATTATTCCCTAAATTAAAAACCTCACATTGATAATTTTTATCGATTGATGATCTAATCCCACTAATAATATCATCAATATACGTAAAATCTCTTTTCATATTGCCATTATTATAAACATCAATAGGTTCGCCTAAAGAAATTTTATTGGCAAATTTATAATATGCCATATCTGGTCTACCCCAAGGCCCATATACCGTAAAAAATCTTAACCCTGTTGTATGTAAATTGAATAAATTAGAATATGAATAAGCAATTAGTTCATTAGATCTTTTAGATGCGGCATATAATGATAATGGTTTATCCACTCGATCTATTGTAGAAAAAGGGATTTTCCTATTACCACCATATACAGATGAGCTTGAAGCATAAATCAATCCACTAATATTTTTTTTCCTACATAATTCAATAATATTAAGGAAACCTACCATATTAGAGTTTAAATATGCAAAGGGATTATCTATACTATATCTTACTCCTGCTTGAGCTGCTAAATTAACTACTTTATTTGGTTTGAAATCTTCAAATATATTTGATATTGATTTAAAATCAGATATGTCAACTACCTTAAAATTAAAATTAGGATACTGCTTAAGAATATTAATTCTATCATTTTTTAGTTTAACATCATAATAATCATTAATATTATCAATTCCATATATATTAAAATTATCCTTAATTAAGGACTCTACTAAATGAAAGCCAATAAAACCAGCTGCTCCAGTAACTAAAATTTTATCTTTCATAAATTATTACCATTATCAATAAATTTAATAACTTTTGCTGATAAAATAAGCGGGTCATGATACTCAAGCAAATACTTTCTCATTAAATTAATATCAGATTTTTGATTAATACATTTTTCTATACATTTGCATAAACCTAAATTAGTTTTGCTCACATTTCCTAAATTATATTTATTGACAATACCATCTGGATCAGTTTTTTCTCTAGTTACTATTGGTGTACCTACAGAAATAGATTCAAGAAATGTATTTGAAAAACCTTCATGATGAGAAGTATTTAATAAGCATACAGCTTTACTTAGAAAATCTAATACGCTATCTCTATTTATTAAACCTACAAATTCCACATTGTCAAGTTTCCTTAATCGTTTTATTGCATATCTTGTTTTATCATCTATCGAGAGGCTCTCTACACCAGCTATTTTAAATTTTATAGTAGGTAACTTTTTTGCTATATCAAAAAGTCCTTCTAAATTCTTTTGCTTTTGAAATATTCCCAGCCAAGCAACATAAGATCTCTTTTCAGTTAAGACGACTGCATTATTAATTAAGAATGGATTGTAAATTTTCATTAAATTTTTATTAGGATATTTTTCCTTAAATAACTTTAACTGATATTCATTTTGACATAAAATTATCTTTATTAACAATAAATATATTCTATAGAAAATATATTTTATTCTTGAAAACTTATTTTTTTTATTCTTACCAATACCAAACTTTAATTTAATTCTCTCATCAGCAATATTATCATTAGAAATTCTTTGAATAATTTTAATATTTAATAATTTTGAAATAATCCCTATATAAATATTTGACCATTGTGGTTCACTTATATAAATAAAAGCTGGTTTATACTTTCTTAAGATTTTATAGTTATAATAAATATTTGATAGAAAGATGAGCCCTCTAAATGAAAATTTATTACCAGAATTTATAATAGTATAATTAGTCTTATTCTCAATTTTAGCTGAAGAAATTATAATTATTTTATACCCTAAATTTTCAAATCCATACATCCAATTTCTTGTTTGGACTGAAGCTCCTCCAGTGGGATAGTTAATATTATTTAAAATATAAGGGAGGTGATTATCTTGAATTATTATATTTTTCATTTAAAGTCAAGTTGCGCATGTAAGCTATGTATGCTAGAATAGCAAAATAAAATTCAGGTCTCCTAAATATAAATAAAATTAAAACAAAAGTCGCTATTACTCTAGCTATAAGGCTATTTCTGATTAGATTAAATGATTTAATAAAAAAATTATAAATCATACGAAAATATATAATAAATAAGAGTATTCCTCCACTTCCTAAAATTTGTGTATATTGAAAATTTGAACGATTAATATTAATAAAAAAATCTGCGGCTGCATTCTTATACCCTATCCCAATAATTGGGCTTGTTAAGAAATTTTGCCATGAAGCAACAATTTGGTATATTCTACCATATTCATTAGAATGAGTTGACATCGGAGTTGAGTATAGCCTTTCAAAAACAAAAGATTGTTCGAGCAAATAATTTATAATAGTATCTTGCATTATGAGTCCTAAAATGAATACAAATAAAACAATTGCCTTATATATAATATTTATTCTGAACCATTCATTTATTAAATAAATAAAGATACTTGAAAAAAGTAATATTATAGATCCTCTTGAAGCATTTAGGAATACTATCGGTAAAAAAAAGAAGAGCAAATAAATATGACTATTTTTAATGATAAATAGTTTGAATGGCTCTTGGATGTATCTAAGCCAATAAATTAGTATCACTGCAACAATAGACATGTCAGCAATAATATTTAAATTTTGAGTTGAATTCAATCTACCTGAAAAAGCATCAAAGCCATAATCAACTTGTGCAACATTAACAATAGAAAATAAATCTAAATAGATAATAAATAAATTGACTATTAATAGTGTTATCGTAGTTTTTATCGTAAATAAAAAATATTTAGCTTCTAAATTAATAAGAGCCAAATAAATTATATATATATGCAACCATCTATGTACTAAATCTATAGGACTATCAGGGGTATAATAAATTCCATATAAATAATTTTCCATAAAGTAATGAATAAATAAAAAAAATATAGTAATAAATAAATTATCTATTTCAATTTTACCCTTGGAGTGTCTTTTAATTAAAATGTATATAGTTGGAACAAGTAAAAAAAATAATTTTTGAAGTCTTAAATAAGGAATGCCTAAGTTAAATAACAATTCACTAATCCAAAAATTTGTTCTTAACGCAAACATCAAAATTAAAACAATAGATATCTTGATTCCTGTATTTAAATATGTATATCTTCTCGCTAGCAAAAAATTAATTCCTAACAAACCTAAAATAGAAAGTTTTATAATAATATATTAAGTAAGAAATGTGGATAAAACCATATGCTATAAGATCGACTATAATAAAATTTCTAAGATTTAAAAGATTGTAACTATTTAGAACTACACAAATAATAAGAAGAAATGCAGCACCTGTCAACTGAATAATTGGCTCAAAATTAAGTTTATTAATCTTTGGTGATTTAATTACAAATGCTATGTAGGAACTGATTAGTTTAATAGGAATAATATAACTAAACAAGATGGCTATATTAATAGCTTCTTCCCATTTTGGTAAAAATTTTAATACAATAAAATTTAATATAAATGGTAATAAAAAAATAAATCCAAATGAAATTGAAATTAGTATAGAAGTTTCTTTAACAACCATTTTATGGACTTTCATATAGTTTGATTTAGCTAATAAATCATAAATTTCAAGGCCTCTTACTTTTAAGACAGAGCCAAGGAATATAGTAATAAAAATACTAGCAATCATATCTGCAAAACCAAATAGCCCAGTAGCAATTAATCCTAAATAACTAATAACTAGGATTCTTTCAGTGTATCTAAAAAAACCAAATGCTAGAGTTCCAAATGTTAATGGCAGACCAACTTTTAATATTTTTTTTAAATCTATCCAATTGATTTTGAAATAAAAAAATTTCCCTAGCATATTATATGCATAAGTAATAATAATTAAAGAAGAGACAATAGGAACAAGTAAAACAGCATAAATATTAATAAGTGGAACTAAGCAAATAACAACAATTGAATTAAAAAAACCTTGAAATATTATTAATTGACTTAATTTTGAAAATTCTTTATTAAACTGTAGTTCTGTTTGAACTATCCCAAACAATTTAGCTGTAAACAAACCAATAGATGATAAAATAATAATTATAGAGATAAGATAATCTTTAAAAAATAACGAACTTAAAAGGCCTATTATAAAAAGAAGGAAACTAACTAAAAACTCTGCAGAGTATCCATTATTTTTAATCTTCATAACCTCTTCATTATTACCTTCAGATTTAGCAGTACGAGCATTTCTGATAATTGTAGGTTTGAATCCTAAACTACCAAACTTATTAAGCATTTTTATTAATTCAGCAGACTTAAGAATTCCGTATATTTCTGGATTAATATATTTTAAAACGATAAAACTTTTTACCATTTGAAGAGGATTAATCAAAATTTGGCTGCCAACCATTGAAAGGACATCATTAAAACTTTTATTACTAAATTTATTAGTTATTTTATTTAAGAAGTTCATCATAAACTAAATTCATTTTGTTTAGATATTTATTCTTTGAAAAATTTTTCCCGACATATTCTTTTGCATTAATTATAATTTTCTTTTTCAAATTATCATCTTTCATTCGAATTATCGCATCAATTAATTGTTCTTCATTTCCATACTTTACTAAGACTCCATTTATGTTATTAGTAATAATTTCAGGAATACCTCCAACGGCTGTTGCTATTACTGGAATACCAGAGCTCATTGACTCTAAAATAACTCTTCCAAAAGATTCATTCTTGGATGGGATGATCATTATATCAATTTTTGAAAAAAAATCAATTTTATTTTCAACATAACCATCAAATTGAACAAAATGCTGTAATGCTTTTTCTTTAACCATTGATTCTATTTTTTCTTTTCTTGAACCATGGCCTCCTAATATTAATCTATAATTCTCATTAACCTTAATTAATTTTTCAAATGAATTAATCAAAAAATCATGACCCTTTGCTTCTGAAAAATTTGCTAAAACTCCAAGGTTAACTATATCTAAATCTGATATATTACTTTTATACATAAAATCTTTTTGATCAATAAAATTATAAGCTACATGTATATTTTTTTCAATTCCATTATTTAACCAATATTTCTGACAATCATTTGAGTTTGCAATAAATATATCAACATTATTATTTGCAAATTCTGCCATCTTTTCATTAAATCCTTTACCTCGCATAGATCTTTGATGACTAATAATTTTCACATTTAATGATTCTGCGACAATAACATAAACTAAATCTCTTAATATCTGATTATTTAAATATATAATATCAATTTTATTTTTATTAATTATATCTCTTATGGTCCTAATTGTTGAATAATGAACAATTTTTAGAATGAATTTAAAAGGCAACCATTTAATTCTATAAATCAATGAATGTAGCTTTAATAAAAAATAATTATCTGATTTTTTAGAGTAAATATTATCCTTAATAGAATAAACAGGGACGCCTATACGATTCCAAAGCTCATCATATTTTGTTTTATTAAAGCAAACTATATAAGGATTAATCTTATTTCGATCAATAAATCTTAAATATTGATATAAACTCTCAAATGAGCCACCACCCGTTACGCCAGATTCAATAAATAAAATATTAATGATTATTCTCTTTAATTGTATTTATATAATATTCAGCTAAAATAGAATATATATTTTGAAACATATATATGCTTAAAACTTTATGATACTTAAACATTCCATACCATTGTAATGGATGCATATAGTAATCTAATAAATATTTTTTAGTTTTATTATTTAGAGTAAGGAGTTTACGTTTTATTTTAATAAGAAATTTTATTATATAAAATTTTTCTAAGTATAATCTTAATTTATTTTTTTTATAAAATTGGTTTACATTAGAAAAGATATCATAATTATCTATAATTTCAAGATATAGTTTGTATAATTTTTTATTTAGTTTTTTATCTAATGGAATTTCTTTCCAAAAATTAATTAATTCATTATCCCATAATGGTACATACCAATCATAATCAAAATAATCGTATACTCTCAAGGAATGTAGAACATGTTTTTGCTGCCTTTCCTTCCAATTATACCATTCATAAATAAAAGCTGGATTGATTTTTCTATCATACATTTTTTCTATTGAACTATATATTTTACTTTTAATGAATTTTTGTGATTTGATAGGTATGCTTTTAAAATGATTAACTCTAAAATGTTTTTGTATGATTAAATCAACTAATTCTTCTTTTTTTATATCTTTATTAGCAAAAATTGGAGGTATATGTCCTCCAGCTATAAAGTCTCCTGTATGCCCTGGGATAAAAATAGCATCATTATCAATTATTTTATTTTTCATTAAATAATTAACTGCTGGAAAATCTTGAATATGAGGTAAAGCATGGAAATTATCTTCATTGAAAAAGTAACTTTTAAAATTAGAAGAGTTGAATGTTTTATTCCAGGTTTTATTAGAATATTCTATAAAAACCCATTTAAATCCAAGCTTATTAGCAATTTTTTTACTTATTAAAGATTCATTATTATTTTTTTTCCCATATGAAAAGCAAACTACATTTGAAAATCCATTTTTTTTTAATTCATGGACTATTAATCTAGAATCTAAGCCACCACTAAGAGGTACGACTATTTGTTTATTGCCACAATATTTTTTTAATCTATAAAAAACTCTATCTACTATACCTTTATGATTACAAATCAATTGGTCAATACTAGATTTATCAAATTGATTTGGGATATATTCAAAATAATTATCTAATTCTAATATGTTGTTATTTTTATTAAATGTTAAAACTTGTCCAACTTGAATAGATTTAATCTTTTCTATTAAAGTTTCTTGTTCTGATACAAAACCTGCAACTTTAAACTCATCTAAATTATTATTAATAAGCTTATAATTATCGATAGTATTTAAAATATTTTTAATTTTATCTGATATTATAAAATAGTTGCTATCTAAATAGTAATATAAGATCATACTTCCTGATTTATCTGAAATAATTTTAATGCTATCATTATTATTAATAATAGCTAAGAAAAAACCATTCTTAGGGATGAAGTCTAAATTATTTTTCAGATGATTAATAGCTTTTCTACCAATATACAAATCATTATTAATAAAAAAATGGCCTCTAAAATAGATACTATTTAAGCTATTTATGTCACAAGTGAATCTTTCGCTAATTTCAATTTTATATTTCATGATTTATTTTTTGATATATACACCTATCTTTTATATAAGTATCTATAAAATTAGGGAAATTTTTAATTCCATAATCATACAGGAAAATACTTTTTCTTAGTATACTTGCATTTCCAAAAGTTGTAGATCCTGTATAATAAAAAGCATATGAATCAGAAGAGCTTAATACGTCCTCAAAAAAATTATAATCAATATCAAAACTATCATATATTTTATTTTTACTTTCTCTAATTTTACTAAAAAATGATTTAATTTCATCTGTATTGCCTGGATGAATCTTATAGACTACTTTAAAACCATCCTTCTGAAGTTTTCTTATAGTACTTAACTCAATATAAAATTGCAGTGTTGGGAAAACGGCTGTAGCAGAAGAAAATGAACTGTTTCTATAACGATTCCCTATAAACATTACAGTCTTCGGGTCTATGCTAGTTTTAATTAATTTTGATTCAAAAAAATTGTCAAAGGCAGACTTTTCCATCTTTTTTATTTCAAATCTATTATTATTGGGAGGTGGAAAAGATTTAATAATATCATTCATAATTTTTACACTTTGTTCATTATATTCATACCAAAAATCACAGAGCGACAAATCCAGCCAACTTGTCAAATCGCTCAAGTAGTTGATTGGTTCTCCATGCTTGAATCCATGGATTTTACCTCCTAGTTTTCTAATTGCCACAGATAGAATCCTTGAATAGTAATTATTATTACATCCTAAATATAAATTTATTTTCCTATCTCCTAATCCACCTATCACATTGATTAATGCATCGTTTGACCTCGTAAATAAATCTAAAGTATTATTTAGTAAATATTTTCTTTGAATTGAATTTAATACAACCCCAAAATTATTAGATATATTTATTAAATCATCTAAAATTGATTCAACTAAACAAATAATCTCTTTATCATCTTTCTTATTTAATTTTAATTGAGGGTGATAAAAATCAAAAAAGCTCAATGAATGAATTCGTCCAGCATATTGTGACTTAATATGATTAAGAGTGTTAACTGATTTCGATTCCATCAATATGAATATTTTATCTCTACCAAACCTTGGAAATGAAAAATTATTATCAATTATATTATTCTTAAATCTTCGCAAATAGGACTTGAATCTCCTATTAGGATTAGAATCTAAATTGGGGAATTTTATTATAGGAGACTTTGGAATTTGATTTTCAACTAAAGATTTCATATATAGATTATCTTTTGATATCAATGCATTATTACCAAATTTATTGAGAATTTTCAAACTATAAATCAAACTTGAATACTCAATAAATATTTTATAATTAATTATTATCAGGTCACTAAAATGAGGGTTTTCTTTTATATGCTTGTTTAGGATATCCTTTATGTCATTTTCTAGCTTTAAAAAATGATTCCATTTAATAGGCCAATCAAATGTTTTATACCAATTTTCTATACCTACTTTAAATATACTTGGTATATCTAAGGGGATGTCTTTATTATATTCCAATATAAAATAGTATCCATTTTTATTTTCAATATTTTATAGATAAAAAAATTAAATTAAAGAAACTTTATTGTCTTTTAATAGATATCTTTGACACTGACTTATTCCATTTTTATCAAACTCTAATTTGCTACCTTTTTTATTTACCCATCCTACAATTTTACCTGGATTTCCAATTACTAAACTGAAATCAGGGACATCCTTCGTAACAACTGCGCCAGAACCAATTAGTGCATATTCCCCTATAGTAATACCACAAATAATTGTAGCATTAGCACCAATGGAGGCTGATTTTTTAACTAGTGTTTTCAAATAAAAATCACCTCCCCTTTGAGGAAATTCAGAACGTGGAAGTTTTATATTTGTAAATACCATTGAAGGGCCACAAAAGACATAATCTTCTAATGTTACACCTTCATAGACAGAAACATTGTTTTGAATTTTGACATTGCTACCAATCTTAACATTGCTACCAATATTGACATTTTGTCCAATAGAACAATTGTTTCCAATTTCTGAATTAGATTGGATATGCGAAAAATGCCAAATTTTAGAATTATCTCCTATTTTGACATTATTATCAATATAGCTTGATTTATGTATAAAAAAATTATTTTTCTTCATTATTCATTTAGCATTTTAGATGCTAATTCTAATATCTTAATTATCTCATAGCCGTTTTCAACATCTGACTTCTTAATTTTATTTATACTTAAATTATCAATAAAATATTTTAGTTCTTCTTTTAAAGGCTCTGTCTTCACATAAGAAATTTTTTCTGTAACACCATCTTTTTTCTCAGGGATTTGACCATTTAAAATAAATTTTTTATCATAAAATACTATATCCTTATTAATGCTAGAATCTTCAAAACTTAACATACCATCAGATCCAATAATGACTAAACGATGCTCCTTAAAGGGGTGAAGCCAACTTAGATATATATGAGCTTTAATATTGTTTTTATATGATAATGTAGTAATTGTTGTATCATGAATTTCTTCTTGAACATATGCAGCGCCAGAGCATGATATATCTATAGGATAAGAATTAATAAAATATTGTAAAATAGCAATATCATGAGGAGCAAAACTCCAAAAAACATTCTCT
>MDSW01162825.1_pt1 | contig 19905 bp, 12 predicted proteins | sample 811171 | NCBI WGS metagenome assembly MDSW01 (sample SAMN05326641, study PRJNA326480) | marine metagenome | isolation source: seawater | place: Atlantic Ocean: North West | collected 2012 | reverse complement strand
TTAGATCCGCCCGCGCCGCATGCGGTACATGCACTGCATAATGCGACACCATCATGAAAAACGGCTGCTTCCCACCATGCTTCTCAATAAATGCCACCGAACGCTTCTGTAACGAAGCCATTCGCTTCGGATTATCAGGCGGCAACGGCTTACGATTTCCAATACTGTCATATTCGCCATGGAAATTATCATTCGTGGCATTGCCGTCCACCTCATCCGTGATGTCATACCCAATTGTTTCCATCCGATCACCACTCATCCCCTTACCGAAATGCGCGGTCACATAATTGGGATTGGCAGCTTTGATAATATCGGCCATGGAGACTTCATCTTTCCATGAGAGCTTTTTCTGCAATGCCAAGACATCGTGCACAAAGGTGTAACCTAAACGGCCAGGCGTCTTTCCAAACTGAATACTCTTGCGAGAGGGAGTACAGGTCGGAGCTGGAGCATAGGCACTTGAAAATGTCATCCCTCGCGCTGCTAATTTTTCCAGGTAAGGGGTCTGATTGAAATCACTCTTACTTTCCGGATCGCTGAGCATCATCGGTACAGACGTATCAGCCCATCCCAAATCGTCCACATAAACGATAATAAAATTTGGCGATTCAGCCGCACCAACGATCGTGCAACAAATCATAAGTACAATAGCAAGCAAAGTTTTCATCATTTGACAATCCATCATTCGTACAACTTCAGTAACCGGGCAAGACAACCCTGCAGGGCTAACACAACTTATAGATAACACTAGCTCAATAGATCAGTGGCTACCCGGCCTGGTGACAAAGAAAACGGACGCCCCGCTCGATCGAAGACATGAGTCTCTGGTCCAATGCCTAACAGGTGATACATCGTTGCCGCTAAGTCCCAGGGAGCAATGGGGTCTGTTTTTGGAAAAGCCGCATGCTGATCGCTTTCACCCACAACAACTCCTCTCTTTACGCCTCCTCCGGCCACAAGAAGAGAATAAACATCGGGCCAGTGATCTCTCCCGGCATCTTTATTAATCTTAGGTGTCCTACCAAACTCGCCAAGTGCAATCACCAACGTCGAGTCCAACATTCCACGAGCATCTAAATCGGCGATAAACGCTGATATACCCTGATCAAATGGAGGTAACAGGCGATCCTTCATTGTCGGGTAATTCTTACTATGCGTATCCCATTCCTCACGATTGGAACGTGCCCAGTTCACCGTGATCAAAGGTACTTCAGCTTCTACCAATCTACGGGCAAGCAGCATCGTCTGACCAAACTTATGTCGGCCATAGTGATCTCGCAACTGCTCCGTCTCGTTACCTAAATCAAAGGCCTGACGACTCTTTCCGGATCCAAGCAGGCCAAAGGCACGCTGCTTCAAATCCGTCATGCCACGAATCTCACCAAGTCTATCCACTGCCCGGAACCGCGGTTCAAGCCTGTTTAGCAAATCGTAGCGTTGATCAAACCTCGCCCCATTAACCTCTGCCGGCAAGGCCAGCTCTGCAACCGAAAAATCGGTATCATTGGGATCCCGGTCCACCCGGAACGGCTCAAAAGCATGGCCAAGGAAACCTGCATTCTGTCCGGCCATTGGTGGACGATTACCTTGATGCATCACAGGGCCTAAGACCGTTGCACTGGGAACGGGGCCTTGTGTCGGCTTCAAATGAGCCACCGCCGCTCCATAAGTCGGAAAATCCTCGCGACGAGCCGGCGTATTAGTTCCCGGCAAAGGATGAGGATGTCCTGTCAAAGCTGTATAGGAAGCGGAGCCATGCTCAAAATCTGTATGCGACATACTGCGCACAATGGTGACTTTGTCCATCAGCTTACTCAGATGCGGCAAATGCTCGCAAATCTGAGTCCCGATAACATTTGTCGAAATCGGAGTAAACTCACCACGAATCTCCGCCGGCGCGTTGGGCTTCAGGTCGTAAGTATCCTGTTGTCCCTGCCCGCCAAACAGGAATACCACGACACATGACTTCGCTGTACCAAAATTGCGTGGACGTTCCTGTTGTTCATTACCATTGGAAATCCCGGACATCACTCCGCCACTCAAGAAGCCTAAAGCTCCTGCAGAAATCCATTCTCGGCGGTTAGTAGGAAGGTTCATCTTTAAGATCGGTTAATAAAAGTCCGGTAGCTAAAGCGATTAACTAACTCCATTGTTGATAAAACATCGTAAGGCAGCAAACAACAAACAGGGAATTCGAAGATCACTTAGTAATCGATAGATCAGGGAGAGCTTCCTGTATCACTCTAATTCCTTCGGCATCAATTCGTGAATACTGTAATTGAAGTCTCTCCAATTTCTTCAAACCTGACAACGACTCAACACTCTCATTGGAAACTTTAGCTCCCACTAGGCTCAGCTGTCGAAGATTTGTAAAACCTTTGATCGTCTGAACTGCCTGATCTGTCAAAATAGGGCCGGCAAATCCTGTGTTATGTAACAAATAAAGCTCTTCAAGCTGTTCAAGCGGAGCCAGAGTCGCAACGCCTTTGTCTTTAATTCCCACAAGGCTTAAGTCCAAGACCCTGAGAGCTGAAAGCTGCGAGATGGACTGCATTCCTACATCGGTGACTCGATTTCCATAAAGACTCAAAACTTCGAGCTTCGGCAATTGTGACAAATTAGCAACACCTTTGTCAGTTATTTTGAGTTTCTCAAATGCCGTTTTTTTCAAAATCAGGCATCGTAATTCAGTCATCGTTACGATCTTCGGCAATGCAACATCAGAGATATTCTCACAAACTTCAAGATCCAAAGACTGTAGCGAAGACAATTTCGTAATCAGCTCTATCGATTCATTCGAAACATCTGTTCCGGCCAATCTTAAAGCCCGTAAGCCTTCGATTTGCCCAACCAAATCTAACACCTCCGATGACAAACCAGTGCAAAACTGTAAGTCCATGCCTTTCATATGACTTAGTTGTTCCACCTGCTGAATTTGACGTGCGTTCAACTTCAAACCTGTTAAATCAACCACAAAGTCGTGAGATGCTTTCTTCAGTATATTGATTACCTCCGGTGCAAATTCATCATCCTCATTTGGTTTCAGCGATACGACCGGAATCACGCCCACCGCATTTATATCCGTCTGATCAACGACATAGCTATAAAATTGTTCAATATCAAATGTTGAGGAATGTTGCTGAAGCTGTCCAACACTACTATGCTCGACACCTAATTGATTAAGTCCCCATTTAATGTCCTCCGTGAAAACACTTGCGATTTCCGTAGTCATCTCGGCCTCTGCGTCTCCATCGTCATCGAGATTGTGAACATAAAGAGAGTTCTGTTCTCTCAAAAACAATGCGCCGTTGGCAATCACCGGATGGGACCAACTATCCCCACCTGCCCCGGGAATCTGAAACTTTCCCTCAATAGTGAATCCATCTTTGTCTGCTGACAACAAGGCCACCACTCCGTTTTGATAGCGAAACACAAATCGGTTATCGGCGTAGACCACGGCCGCCGATCCGACACCAGGACCACGTCGCTTCCAAAGGACCTTTCCGCTCTGAAAGTCCACACAGGTAGGCAAGCCATTATTACTACCATGTCCGCCAAATATTTTTCCATTGAGGGCAACCACGCCACCATGATGATTTTGAAACTGATTTCCTGCTAACCGATAGACTTCGTGAACATCAATCTCTTTTGCTCCGACTGGCTTTAACTGAAGCAAGACGCTACCGGAGTTATACCCATTGGCAGAAAATACATAGTCATCCTGAATCACGGGAGTCGGAATATTGACGATATCTGCACAGATATCGTTGTATCCCCAGAGGTACCTTCCTCCCCTACACTCGATACCGATGAGCCCACGCCCTACCAACTGAACATACATATCAATTTCACCAATCCGTGCTTTCACAATCGATGAAAATGCTGCTCCATCCCCCCCTTTATCACCAACTGTTGGAGCAGCGGTTTTCCAAACCAATTCACCCGTCGCTTTATTCAGGGCCACAACAATCGCTTCGTCTCCTCCAGGTGTACAAATCAGATACTTACCATCAATCAATGGCGATTCTCCAAACCCTCGTCCGGACTGGAGCTTCCCACCATAATCTCTAATGAAATCCACCTGCCACTGAATCTCTCCTGTAAGAACATGCAGACAGGCAAGCTCTCCATCTGGATCTAAAGCATAGAGATAATCACCATCAACAGTGGGCGTCGACATCGCGTGTCTCGAGGATTCACCGATTCTTGTTTTCCAGAGAATCTCGCCGGTTTCTTCACTCAAACCATAGGCAAAGATCGTACCTGCTTCATTGCCAATTGTGTGCAGTCGGCCATTGGCAATTACGACACTGGCATACCCTTCACCGAGCGAATCTGTCTGCCATTTCAAAGGCGGCCCATCGACTGGCCAGACTTGTAACAAGCCGATTTCACTAGACTTGGCATCACGATTTGGCCCTCTCCATTGCGGCCAATCATCTGCCAAAACTGGCAGGGTAATCAACGTGATGGCCAGAACGGCTATATCATTTTTAAGTTGGTGGAGGTACATAAAGAATTCACGAAACAATCTATTAAGTAGAAACAGGCTCTTTATTAGCCTAGCAGAACAATCACAGCGTTCCAAAAACAGAACACCTCCACCGACAATTAATCGGCACTCGGATTGAATCTTATTTATAATGAGCTCGTTAAGCTCACCTTCTAAAGAATAACGATATCCTACCTTTGTTTTCTGCACTCCAAATACCGTTTTGGTCTCTATGCTTTGTCTCAGCCATTGCCCTAAGCTGTATGACCGAGGTTACGATCGCAGATGAAACCAAAGTACAAAACTTACCTCCATCGGTCGAGCGTGAAGTTTCTTTTGGTAAAGACGTATTACCAATACTTAGGCACTCCTGTTTTGATTGCCATAAAGGCTCCAACCCAGATTCCGGAGTGAGGCTGGATTACCATGCCAAGCTCCTCGGTGAATCCGACGGAGTACCTCTTTTGCTTATTGGTCGAAGTGAAGCCAGCCGACTAATCGAAGTCATTGCTGGAAAAGATCCGGAAAAGCAGATGCCACCGGAAGATTACGGTGAACGTCTCTCTGACGAGGAGATCGGAATCCTAAGAGCATGGATCGACCAGGGTGCTAAATGGGACGAAGAGCTTCTTCCCAATCCCAATCAGCTAGCAGCTCAAAAACACTGGGCTTTCCAGCCCCTGCAAAGGCCACAAGTCCCCAAGTCCGAGTTTCTTGTCAAAACGCACGGCAATGATAAAGCATCCGGCATTCTGACCAAAAATCCAATCGACGCATTTGTCGCCCAACTTCATCGAGAAAAAGAGGTATTCGCCAGTCCAAACGCTGATCAAAGAACTCTCATTAGAAGGTTGTACTTAGTCCTACACGGTATGCCGCCAACAGAAAAACAATTGGCCGAGTACTTGAATGCCAATGTCTCATGGGACGAGACCATTAATAAAGTCATGGATTCGCCTCATTACGGCGAACGTATGGCACGCCACTGGCTCGACTCTGCGCGCTGGGCTGAATCCGAAGGCTATGCTCAAAATAATCCTCGTCCTCATGCCTGGCGTTATCGTGACTACGTCATTAATAGTTTTAATCGCGACACATCATATGCTCACTTTTTAACACAGCAAATTGCCGGTGATGAAATGGAACCGTACCTTGATGAAAACATTGTCGCCACCGGTTTCCTCGCGGCGGCTCGAATTAGTGCAGACGACTTGCACTTCTATCGTGCTGAAAATGATATGTACACTGACATTGTCAGTACACTATCTCGTTCTGTTTTAGGTTTGACACTCGGTTGTGCACGCTGTCACGATCATAAATTTGATCCGATCACGCAACGCGACTTCTATCGTCTGAAAGCATTTTTCACCAAAGGCTTCCCTGGCAACCTCGTTCTTAAAGATTCCGAACCGCCTGAATCCATTGCTCAAATTGCAACTGAATTACTAGACTTCGACCTCCAAGTTCGTAAACGGGTGTTGTCTACGGGTTTCGAAGAAGAGCCACAAGCGATCCGAGATCTATTGAACTCAACGGAATCAGAGAGAACGCTGGAACAAGAAAGAGAATTCCGTCCCCATCGAACTCGAATGAACATCCAGATCGCTGGTTGTAATAGCTTTCGAATCATGGACGACGAACAAAAGCGGTTGGAGGAGCTACGAGGACAACTTAATGAAATAATCAACGATACATCCCAAACCTGGGGCTTCTACTCACCGGTCACCAGTCCGCACCAAATCAGTACACTGCCGATGTTAGGTAACTTCCCTTTGATCCATGACAAGGCTCGGTTTTTGGATCAAAGAGACTATCTGCTGGCGAGGGGGCAAATTTTTGAAACGGTGGCAACCGTAACACCCGGGTGGCCGGAAGCCTTCGGCCCATCACCCAAAATCAAAGTCAATGAGAAGTCACGAACGATTCTAGCGAATTGGTTAGTGTCCAATGAAAACCCCCTTACGGCAAGAGTTTGGGCAAATCGTATTTGGCAAATGCACTTTGGCCAGGGACTGGTGGAAACACCGGGAAACTTTGGGATCCGGGGTAGTAAACCTAGCCACCCCGAACTACTCGACTGGCTGGCCATCGAATTGATTAATAACAACTGGAGCACTAAACATCTCCACCAATTAATCGTTTCTTCTCAGACATGGCGTCAACGGGCAAACTTTCGTATTTCAGATAAACCACGGGTGTCCCAGACTTTACTGACCGCATGGCCTCGCAGAAGGCTGGAGGCTGAAGCTATCCGCGACTCCCTGTTAGTGGCAAGTGGAGAATTACAACGGGAAATCGGTGGAGTTTCCATACCTACCAGCCAGGAAATCGACAATTTACGCCGTGCGATGTACCTCTTTCAGGAAAGGGACAAGCCGCCCCAGTTGCAGGAGTTATTTGATGGTCCAACCTCTCTGTCGGAAGCTTGTCTCCAGCGTCAAGTTTCAACGTCGGCATTGCAATCACTCTACCTGCTAAACAATCGCTTTGCCCAAGACCGCTCTCTGGCCTTAGCTGCGAAAATCAAAACAATTGCTGGTAATGATTTGCACCAGCAAGCCGAGGTTGGATTTAATTTTGTTCTGGGGCGTTCACCGGACGAGCACGAACTGGAAACAAGCATAGAATTCCTTAAGCAATTCCAAGTAAATGAACCTGAGTACCTCGCCAATCAATCGGACGTGACATACACACCAACGTCTAAGAAACTAGCCCTTTGGCTGAGGGCCGACAAAGGCGTCAAAAACAGCCGGGCCCTCGATGCAAGTTCAAACGAAAAGGTGGCCGAATGGATTGATCAGTCACCCGCCAATATCCAAAAGCTCGATCCCCTACGCCAAAACGAGGATACTCGTCAGCCACAACTTATCTCGAATCGACTCAACGGGATGGGAGGTCTTCCGGTGGTTCGTTTTCAGGGAGGAGAATTTGGGAAAGCCGATCATGTGCTAGAAGTGGCGGATGCTGCCGTCTTACGGGCAACCAATGCCTATACGGTCTGTATGACCCTGCGATTCAATGGAAAAGGCAATCGCAATGAAGCCATCTTTGTGAAAGGCCGGAATGGTGACAAAGACATCGCCTCGTTTGCTCTTTTACGCTTCGCGGCAGATGGTAAATTTGGCCTCGATCAAAACATAAATGGACAATGGAGCGGCAGGCTCAAGACAGCTAATGCCATTCCTGACAACACTCCATTACTTATTATTGCTCGCTGGAAAGCTGAGCGGCTAGAGTTGAAGATTATGAAACAAGGCGAAGTGCTGGCTGACCTTTCAACGATTTTAACCGGTGAAATCGACTCGGGCATTGGCGGCCCTCTCAGTATCGGCGGCTACACTCAGGCATTCTCTGAAAAAGGAGAACGCATGAATGGCGATATCGGTGAATTACTATACTTCACCGAAGGCGTTGATGATAATGAATTAGTGAAACTCACATCGTACCTTGAGCGTCGTTGGCTTAATAATCACAGTACGCAACTCACTGCCCTTGAGCTTTATAGTCAGGCTTTGTTGAACCTTAACGAATTTGTCTATATCGAGTAGTGCCTCAGCGATAAACCGAATGATCGTAATGAATAAAAACAAACCACCATCCATTTCTCCTTCTGGCCGAACCACGTCAACTTCGCTGTCCCGCAGGCAGATGTTACAGGGCGGTACCCTCAGCTTCGGCTGGCTGGCGGCAACAGGGCTAATGGCTGATGAACAAGCCCATGATGCCACTTTGGCTCCAACGCACAAAGCGACCGCTAAGAGTGTCATATTTCTGTTTATGGCTGGTGGTCCAAGCCATATCGACACCTATGATCCCAAGAGCGAATTAACAAGGCTTGATGGTCAGGAAACGCCTGAAATTATTCGCAAGAATTTCAAAGCAACGGCAATGTTTGGTAATGGTACCCGTCGTTTAATGGCAAGCCCTTTTAAGTTCCGTCATTATGGTGAGTGCGGCCTCCCGGCTTCCGAGTTGGTTACCCATACAGCCGAACACATTGACGAACTTTGTCTAATCAAAAGCATCCAACATGACACGGTCATTCATGTACCTGGCGAATATATGATGACGACCGGTTCGATTGCCGGAGATCGTCCGAGTTTGGGAGCCTGGGTCAACTATGGACTTGGTACAGAAAACCAGAACCTGCCTGGTTTCGTGGTACTTGGCGGTGGTCCGCGTCCTACCTATGCTCCATCTTTTCTGCCATCTGAATTCCAGGGAACAGGTATTAATGCTGCCGAGGGGATTCCTAACCTTAAATTGCCTAGAGCGATGGCGCAGGCGGAACGTGCAGGTCAATTGGGATTAATTAACCGACTTAATTCACGTCATCTACAAAAATCCGGGAACGACAGTGAACTGGAAGCTCGCCTGCGAAGTTATGAACTGGCCTTCCGCATGCAAATTGCTGCTCCGGCAGTCTTTGACTTATCCAAAGAAACTGAAGCGACTAAAACACTTTATGGAATGAACGAGGATAAGACTCGCGAGGTTGGCACTCGCTGCCTTCTAACGCGACGTTTAGTTGAAAATGGTGTTCGATTTATTCAGTTGCGTGTCGATGGTTGGGACTCTCATGACGACATTGTGGACGGACACGGCAAGGCCTCCGGAAAATCGGACAAGCCCATTGCAGGCCTCATAGCAGATCTTAAGCAACGAGGTTTATTAGACTCCACCCTACTTGTTTGGGGCGGTGAATTCGGTCGAACCCCGGGCGTCGAAAAGAAAGGGGGGCGCGATCATTCACCTGGTGGATTTACTATGTGGATGGCGGGGGGTGGAATTCAGGGGGGTCAGGTGATTGGCCGCACCGACGAAGTTGGCTATACCGCTGTTGAAAGAATACTTTCGCCTGCCGACGTGCACGCCACGATTCTCCATGCCCTCGGAATCGATCAGTATAAGAATTATTACGAACACCGCGGACGTCGCGAGATTGCAACATTTAATGGAGGCAAGGTTGTGAAGGAAGCGTTTGCCTGAGCAAGTCTAGCGCGGCTAGTTCTATTTAATCAAGCTAAGCATCGCGTCACCTAAAGCCTCACCGACAAGCATATATGTCTCCGCATTTTGGTTGTAATGAAAACCCTGATTTCGAGGTGAAATTGATTCATCTCGCCAAAAACCGCGTGTTTCAATTGTGCGAACATTCCCTTTAAATTCCGGGTACTTACCCTTCTCACCACTGACGGCTAATTGCGCCTTCGCAACCGTCAAAGCATTGCCTTCCATTTCCCAACCCTCAAAACCAATCGTAGCGATCGCAAAGGGAGCTTGCGGTGCATCAAATTCAGTCCGTAGTGTCTTTATAAGATGAACTAAATTTTGTTCATAAAGCTGAGCATGAACCAAGCTTCCTTGGTCTTTATGTCCTTGCCACCAGACAAAGCCTGCTATTTCGAATCCTCTTCCTTTCCATTGCGGAAAATTATTCTCGAAGTTTTCGAGGACTTTATGAGCTGCACTAAAACAATCATCATACTGTTTACCCGCATACCAGTTGATTGGCTCTGGCGTGGAACCAATTTCCCAGCGAGCCGGGGAATCTTTATATCCTGCATAGACAAATCCATCCGCTTCAAATCTTTTGCTACCGGGAGGAAGAAAATCCCAGGCCAAAGAACGATTACCCTGTGATGCCTTTAGTAGGAGGACCGGCTCGTCATGATAATCACCAAGTTTATGCCCAAATCCAAGTTCCGGACCGATACTGTTAGCAGTTGCTCCGCAACCAACAGACAGCCACTTATTTGCTCCTGCCGTAATCACTCCCTTATACCAGACGTCATCCCGAGAAACCCAACCGTCGCTTTCGTTGAGCAAGTAAGGAAACTTGCCATCCTGTCTCACCACGGAGGACAGCGTACCGGGAATATCAACACGAGCAATCCATCCCAGACCATTTGCCTGGGGATTTAAGTAGATAATCTTAAATGGTACTTTTTCCCCTCCCCTCAGCTTGATGGGGAAAAATTCTGATTCGCTTTCGGGCATCTTGACATGTACTTGCTTTCCACCCACTTCCATAAGATTTACAGTGGAACCGCCGTAACCCGGTCGAAATTCATAGACACCGTCCTCTTTAACGGTTACAAATCCCCGCGCTACATGCGTACCCCCGCCCGGATACGGAGTGGGAGTCACTCCGCCAAAACTCGCCGGTTTGATTGTTTTTAATGGCTTGAGGGAATTGTAGTCAGCACCGGGGTCATATTCGCCTTCATAGACGGAAACTTCAATATCGGTAAACTGGGATCCCCATCGCGAGCCTCCACCGGTTACCTGCCCAATCCCCACCATATTGGACTGGCCCGAAAGGATATAGACCTTGACCGGTTCTTCAGCAGAGAAGCAAGTCATCGAAATGACTAACAGGGTTAGAAAAGCAATTAGCAATTCAAATTTTCTCGACACCATTTTCTCTTTTCAATCTAATTCGAGACAGCCAGACAGTTTAAACATGCTTGTCGCATCATAATAATCCTAGGGCTTTGGATAAACCGTCAAAGAAATCGACGCTGAATCATCGCTCGACAGTGTCTCGAGTAGTTCTTCTAGATTTAAAGATGAATCTTCAGTATTTCCGATGGCGGAAAAACTATTCGCGTCAGCAATGTAGGTATGTTTAAGAACATTTCCGTTAAGAACCCCCGTTAACTTAACTTCACAATCGACAGCAACAGCATCTTCCAGCAATGCTGTAATTGCAAGCAAACAAGTCGCATCATTTGCCTGCTCTGATGAAATCGTAATTGTTTTGCCTACAATCGGTGGTGTTTCCGTTGGAAATCCAAGGAGAAAGGCTTCGAGAGATTTCTTATCCTGTGATGATATTTTTTCAAAGCGATGGCTATCACCAAGAAATTCAAATAATGTTTGCTTTGAACCATCTGCACCAAAACCGAACCCGTTAACTCTTATATCTCCCTGAAACACTAGCCGTTCATTTAACCCTCGCAGTTGAGCCGCTTTGGTTGACTGTCCAATCAATCCACTAAAGCCAGTTGACCCGGATCCCGAAATTCGTTTATGGCAATCGACACATCTAAACTCATTTTTGCCTTCCTTAGCGATCGCCAATCGGGAATTAAAAATTTCTTCCCCACGTTTGAACTCAGCCGTCTCAACCAAAGGGTTACTTCCAAAAAGAATGCTCTTCATATAATCAGCGAATAATTGCATATCTTCATCTGCCAACAGTGCACCTCCCATAAGATTGGGAAACGTTCCATTAAACGCGATTAGCCCGGGACGATCTGCCCTCCAATGAAAAATACGATCCCCTGCCAAACCGCGTAATGTCTGAGTCATTAGCGGCCCTTTCATGGGATGCAAAGGATTCGCACTACCATCGTTAAATAAATCGCCGCCAGGATCACCAAGATCCCAGGCAAGCCCGTCTCGATCCCCATCAATATGACAGGAGGCACAAGATACCGTACCATTGCCTGACAACTTGGCGTCAAACAAATAGCCTCGTCCTTGGCGTACTTCTTCAGGCGTTGGATCCTGCATCTCCACTTCCCGGATTTGCATTCCCTGTTCGAGATTCACGATGGAAATTGAATTTGAAAGCCGGTTGAGAACATAGAGATTTTGCTCCTGGGGGTGTAAAGCCAGTGCCCGCGGGCCGCGCTTGAACCGAGTATTCACATTTGCCCCAACGCTATCGCCGACATCGACATAGCTTTGGATTTTTCCTGCACCATCGAGGATCGCAACACGATCTGTTCCAAAAGATGTAACAAATCCTCGAGAACCACTTTGATTGAAAATAATATCCGTTGGCTGAGCCATCGCCGTTTCCAGAGCAGCCATGTTGGGGAGAATCGAGTAATCCAGCCCCTCATTCAAATCCAAAACCACCAAATCAGCATCCGGTTCCGGCTTAAAGATTGTGATCCGATTATCAACAACATGTCCGCGCAAAGCCGGCTCGAATCGCACAAAGTTCCGGGCTTCGGTATTCGTTACCCACAGATCGCCGGTTTGAGGATGCTGAGCGAGATTAAATAAAATAGTCCCTACTGTGGAAAAAGATCGCCTCACCTTTAACTGATTCGTGTCGATTTCCATAACATCATGGTCGGCAAGTTGAGCCTGATCTTGTTTCCTCCAAAGCTTGTCATTTGTGCTGACGATAACACCTTGTTTGGGGGCCACCGGTAAATCCACGTTTGTGGCTTGGGGTGGATCCGGAGCCTGATGATGACCAACCACAGTGGTTTGATTCCCCGAATGATGAATTGCAACCCAAACTTTTTCTCCGTCCTGACTTACCGCGAGAGAACGCGGATTATTTCCGGCGATAGAAATTTTACTAACGGTTTTTTGACTGTCTGTATCAATCACGTAAACACAGCGCTCGGTCATTGAACTTACAAACGCCCGTTGCTGTTGTTTCGCAAACACGATATCCCCGGGACGATCACCCACCTGAATGGTTGCTGAAACCACCCCCCGATCCAAATCCACCACACTGATCGAATCTGAAATATGGTTTAGCACCCACACTTCAGTAGCATTACGAATAGCCAGCGAGATTGGCTCGATACCAACAGGGACTTCTAAAAGTAATTTGGGTGAATTTGGCTGTTCCAGAGAGTATACCATCAACAGATTTGCCGGCGTGTTCACCGCATATAATCGCCTACCGTCCTGAGAAATCTTCAATGAATGCGCTTGAGGGCTTTCATAGTTCGCAAAGGTGGATTCCGCCTTTAGAGCATTCGCTAATAAAGCGTAAGCAACGGCAACAACCAACAAACGGCATCTAATGTTCATAGCGGCCTTAATCACTCCGATTGTGATCTAGCAATAAGAATTAAAGCGACAAGTGCACAACTATCTCGCTTTACGAAAATCCCAATTTAAGTATGGCATTCCTTTGGCTGATGATGTCCAGACAGACTGACCGCCGGCGGTATAAGAGACAACGGCCTCCACACGTGGAGGAAGGTACAAACCCTTTGCTTCTCCGGCCATTCGCCATCCACCTATTTGTTGCATCGAATCTAAATAATATTCAAATCCATAAGGTAAATCACCTTCCCATTTCCGAGCATCTTCCGTTTTGCCACCGGAAAACGTAAATTCAACGTAGATCGCATCTTTACCGTTGTACATAAACGGTTCGTCAAACTGGAAGTTTAAGCAATTTTGAGGACCGCCCCATTCAGCCGGCTTTAACGCGGGATATCCTTTTAATGTTGGAAACGTCCATTCCTTACTAAAAACCGTTAGCTCACCGTCTAATAGTTCATAGTCCTGGGAAGCATTGTACTTAATGGAACTCCAGTTTCCATGGGCAATCTTCACCGTAATGTTATCCCAGGTTCTACCGATTGTGTCATGGTCTCGGTAATCAAGCCGGAATGAAAGCCCATGGATCTGACGGGCTTCTCCCTTGTGACTATTATCCATAAAACGGTGCGTTGCATCGGCAGCCCACCCAAAGAATCCACAGGCCACAGGCCCTTCCTTGTCATCGCCGGTGGAAGTTAAAGGAAGTATTTTTTGTAGCCGCTTTTGCTCTTCGAGAGAATTAATTTTGTAATCCGCTCCATTTACACCTTTCTTTGGCGTAAAGACTTTCTTCTTAACAACAGAATTATATAAATCCGTTGCTTCGGCCTTGGTAATCTTTCCTGCTTCCACTAACTCTGCCAGCTTTTCAATAAATTCGGGATAGGCTTCGGTTTTTAATTCCTTACCCTTACCAGCAGCCACCTTCTCTTTACTCGTTTCTGATTTTTTACTGTACAGCGCAGCATACTTTTGCTTCGCCTGAGCTTCAGTGATTTTCCCCTCCTTGAGAGCAGCTTCGATTTGTGCTTTTACTACATCTAAATCTTTCTCGGGCTTTTTCTCAGAAACTGTCTTATTAGTACTCGTTCCCGACTGCTTCTTATTCAGCGCCTGGAATTTTTCCTTAGCCTCCGCCTCTGTAATCTTGCCCGCCTTGAAGGCGGCTTTGATTTGAGCCTTGTCGGTATCCTGATCTGCCGCTTGCTTAGCTTGAGACTTCTGCTTGTCCTGCAATGCTTCTCCACGGACATCTGATTTAATGAACACAATACTAGAAAGTCCGACAAACAAAACGAACAGGGTAAATAGAGCAGGCTTGAAGAACGTCATTAAAAATCTCCTAAGAAGCAGTGGTCTTCGTAATCAAGACAAAATTAGTACCGTAAATCCCTTGCCGTTATCATATGGTAGAAACACAAACTAGTTTACCCCAGCAATCAAAGAATCTCAGAACTAGGATGTGATTGATTTATAAACTCGTAGGTATCTTCCCGCTAACATATCATAGATCACCGTTCCATTACGTCTCAAATATAAAAGAGGGCGGAACAGAATCCGCAGCCATAGCGACATTAAGGATAGTCGTTCTTACTGTTCAGCAAGTGCATAAAATCACCGCAAAACCTTATATTGATTCAGCATATTAGAGTGTGACCGTGACGGTACTGTACCGAACATTCCCAAACACTTTTACAAAGTCAAAGCGATCCTGATGATTCGAGCAAGCAATCAACAATTGATCTTTCGTACAAATCATCGTGACTGGCCATCAATCAAATCATACAATCCATGTACTGCCTCATCCGAGTTTTTTACCGAATCTACGACAAAACATTAATTCTAGTTCCACAACGCTGGGCCGATGCTTTTCATCGCATTTGTATGACATTCTATTGAATAGGTAACTCGTGAAATCCGCACACGATCTTGAGTTTTTTGAACGAGAAATAGATTCATTTCTTCCTGATCGCATCTACGATGCACACACTCATATCTGGAAACCTGAATTCTATTCATTCAGTGACCAATCCGTTGATTGGACTGACTACCAATCCGCCATGACGTCATTGCACGGTCAACGTCCCACTTACGCGATGTTTATTCCTTTCGTGGGAAAAGACTCGTTAGCATATCAACTGGAAGCGAATGAATGGGCGGCTCGACAAAAGAATGCTCATCCCTATAATCGCTGCAACTTCTTTGTGAAACCTGATGATGATTCGGACTGGATACTGGAGCATGCAACGCGATTAGGTGCAACGGGACTCAAATGTTACCACAATATGGCGAAGACATCGCCAACATGGGAAGCCGATATTCAGGCATTCCTTCCCGAACACCAGGTGAGCCTATGTCATGAGCAAAGTTGGTTCATTACACTTCACATCGTCAAAAAAAATGCGTTGGCCAACGATGCTAATATCGAATGCATTCGCTACTACTGTCAAAAGTATCCTCAAATGCAACTCATACTGGCGCACTCGGCCCGCGCATTTCAGCCCGCACACAACCTTCAGGGCCTTCCTAAATTAAAAGGACTCCCAAACCTATGGTTTGACAGTAGTGCGAACTGTGAACCGATGGCCCATCAGACTATCTTCCGAATTCTGGGGCACGAACGTTTTATGTACGGTTGTGATTATCCTGTAAGCCACCTTCGAGGACGAAGTTTGGGAGCGGCAGATTCATTCTTATGGCTCTATGAAGATACCCCGGTCTGGGGAGAAAAACACGCTCAAGTAAACCCTGTCCTGGTCGGTCTTGAGCATCTTCGTTCACTCAAGTGGGCATGCTGGTCAGAGAAATTAACCGAAAACCAAATCGAAGATATCTTTTGGAATAATGCGGCACGACTATTCCATATCGAGAATTAAATCGGATACCGGCTAAGCATCATAACTGTCACGAAGTAATTTTGCCCAAGCCATAAATTTACGATCTTTCTCGGCAGCAATTCGCTCCTGTTGCTCGGCAGGAAACTCGAAGAAGCCTTGCCCTGTTTTTAGCCCAAGCTCTCCTTGTGACCGCATCTGCTCAAGGACCTCAGGTAAACGAGCATCACTACGTAGCTCTGTCGCCAGGACCTCATAGACTTTGGACAAAATATCCCAACCGCCAAAATCACCCACTCGCATAGGTCCTACAGCTGCCCATCGCAACCCTAAACTCCCTCGCACCGCTATATCTAAATCCTCCGCAGATATGACATCTCGCCCCACCAAATCTAGCATCTCCCGGAACAATGCTATCTGCAAACGATTCAATACAAACCCCGGGACTTCCTGATTGATGCGTACAGGATGCTTACCAAGTTCTTTGAGAAACCTGATCGTTCGGTTTATCGTTTCAGGACTCGTCTGTGCACACGGAATAACTTCGACAACCGGAATCACGTGAGGAGGATTAAACCAGTGCGTATTAAGCATACGCGAAGATGTCTCCAATCCTTCGGCAATTTTTGACATGGGGAAGCTGGAAGTATTGCTTGCTAAAATGGTCTTCGAACTCACTGCAGCTTCACAACGAGAAAAGAAGGCCTGTTTCAGCTCCAGTTCCTCTGCGATCGCCTCCACTACAAAGTCCACCCCTGTTAGTGCATCCATTTCATCATGACAGCATATGATACGACTCAACACTTCTTCTATATTGACTTCAGGAATCGTTTCTTCCTCTACCATGACGGCCAGATTCCTCGAAACGCGACTATGTAAGTCCTGAACATCCTTTGCATTAATATCAAATGCGCGAACCTGCCCTCCGGCCAAAGCCACGGTCTGAGCAATACCATGGCCCATCGTGCCCAGCCCTATGACAGCAATTGTCTCAAATTCCATCATTAAACTACTTAATTTAAATAGCTACTATCTGTAAATCACTTTGGCTGCCTATCTCGTAGATTCAATTACTCTAACTTGCGAAGAGTTGAGATGGATCTTTAAATGCTTTGAATTCCAACGCATTACCGCTGGGATCAAGAAAGAACATCGTGGCCTGTTCGCCAATCTGGCCTTCAAACCGGATACCAGGCTCAATAACAAACTCAATCTGATGCTCTTGCAATCGATCAGCAAATTCGTGCCACTTCTCCCAATCCAACACGACTCCAAAATGAGGAATCGGTACATCATGGCCATCCACTGGATTGGTGCTATTTTCAACTTGCAAATCATCTTTCTGATGAATTACAAACTGGTGTCCAAATAAGTCAAAATCAACCCAACGAGTATCGGACCGCCCCTCAGTACATCCAATCACTTCTTTATAGAATTGACGCGCAATAGCTACATCACGAACAGGAACGGCTAGGTGAAATGGTTGCATAGTGTTTCCGACAATCATTGCTAGATTGATCTGGTTGGCAATTGTTAAAATGCCATCATGTCCAGAAACTCTATCATACGCTATCTCGGAGGCAACCACTTTAGTTTTGATGTTGAGTTGGCTGATTGGGGACGTGATTTTATTTCTGTCACCCGACTGGAAACTTCAGACTGAGTTGAGGCTTGCAAAATGACGGGACGCGGATGACTCATGGGTTGCGGGCGACTAACTTCAGTCTTTGCCTGTTTACCACGATGGATCACTCTCGAGAAACTTGCCGATGTGGGCGGTAGAGTCTGGGCGTTCTTACTTTTATGACGCGACGTCCATCCATCTCTGAGTGGAGGTACCGTCGCCGTTTGATTTTTGACCTCGGTCACGCTAGCCATATCAGGGCGATAACCAATGGGCACCATTTTTTCGTCATTGAATTGAACATTCGTACTAACTGTTTCGCCGGACGTAACGTTGTTCACAGCAACTGTTTGACTAGCTACCGGCGGTAAAGTCGGCGACTGGATCCGGGGACTCCCTTTACCAACCCAGGCAACCCATTTAGTTTGCAAGTCGGATGCATTTTGAAAGGGATAATACTCTCCAATCGCGGCATCCCAATCCTGATCTTTCATCGCACGTTCGAGGAATTTGATAAATATCCGTTTACCACGATGAGCAATTAGATACTGACTCACCGAAAAACCCTGAGAGTACAGTGTCATGATATCTCGTGGATAATCCTTCATACGCAACATTTGGTTGAAAGGAATTCCTCGATTGGTCGTCAGATATCTCATCAACAAGGCATGTTGTTTTTGTTTTTCGGAAGTATGTTCAACGGTAGTACAAGCCCCTTCATCTGCCCAACGAGGTAAAGGACGACCGAAGTGAGTTGCGAAGACGGTATGACTGATCTCATGCGGCAGCACGGAATCCAACACCCGCTGACGTGTTCCCTGTAGGGTCATCTGCCATTGTTCAGGTACGTTGTCGACGAAAACAAAGCTGGTCACTCCTCCTGCTCCGAGATGGCCTGCCGAATGAACGCGAATAGGAATTGGGGAAGGCCAGGGTTGCAATTCATAACCGAGCCATTCGAGGGCCAGTTCTTTACGAAATCTCTCCGCGGAAACTGCCACTTCTCGTGCCAAAGACGGGCTGGTCGCAGTCACGATGAAATTCTGAGTTCTAAAACTTGCTCCCGTGATGGAACAAGCAAGCACTGCCAATACGAGCGCTGCTTTACGCGCATCCATGCCATACCCCCAACGCTTCCTTGCGTTTCTACAAATACAACCCAATGCCATCCCATAATGTCTAGAAAGGCACACATCCTGTGTTCTGGATTGCGATCATTAGACCTCGAATAGACTAAACGAGCCTAGACCAATTTGGCATAGTACGATTGCAATTCGCAGGTTTTTCACTGGCTTATTTAGGGGGAGTATCTGTCTCGAGCTCAGCCAGCAACTGGGAATTTCCCGCCGGAAATTTACAGTCTGTCAGATTATTTCGTTCAATCCACTCAAATCCATATTGCGGATCTGACCATTTCTCGACGGCGCAAGCGATAAAATTCAATTCAACACTCGCATGCTCATAATGATGAACGGCCTGGGAATATCTGCCGATAGGTACTACCTGCACTTCGGCTTCTTCCAAACATTCCCGAACAGCCGCTTGCTCCGGAGATTCACCAACTTCAATTTTCCCTCCCGGGAATTCATGAAATCCTGCCAAAGAGTCGGTCATACCTCGAACACCAACAAGAAAACGGCCGTTGTGTTCAACCACGGCAACCGCTATCCGTTGTATTTTTTGCATGGCAATTCGACCAGCAGCTAAAAGCTTACTGGTTACCTGCCTGAAGTTCACGAACTTTATCAAGCAGACGGCCAGGTGATCCCATGGCATTGTATCCACCATCGATGTGTAGCACTTCACCCGTAATTCCACTAGAAAACTCTGACAACAGAAAGGCTCCACTGCGTCCCACTTCTTCATGAGTAATGTTACGACAAAGCGGAGCGATATCCTGGTACATCGTTAACATCTCGCCAACACCAGCAGCACTTCCAGCCAACGTTTTGAGAGGCCCGGCACTTAGCGCATTCACTTTGATACCGCGAGGTCCGAAATCATAAGCAAGATACCGAACGGCTGCTTCGAGCGCAGCTTTACAAATCCCCATGACGTTATAGCCGGGTACACACTTTTCGCCGCCAAAATAAGTCATGGTGGCGATAGAACCATTTTCTTTGATGATGTCTTTCGCAGCGTTA
>MDSW01042862.1_pt1 | contig 19906 bp, 17 predicted proteins | sample 811171 | NCBI WGS metagenome assembly MDSW01 (sample SAMN05326641, study PRJNA326480) | marine metagenome | isolation source: seawater | place: Atlantic Ocean: North West | collected 2012 | reverse complement strand
GAGCAAAACCATGGGGACCAGCGGTTCTGAAAGCCTATCCGCGGCTGGTAATATTTTCGTGGGTCAAACTGAAGCCCCTTTGCTTATCAAACCCTATGTAGGGGGCATGACCGTCAGTGAATTGATGGCAGTGATGGTTGGCGGTTTTGCCACAGTGGCCGGTGGCGTACTTGCCGCATATGCCCGCTTCGGAATTGATCCCGGACATTTGTTGGCAGCAAGTGTCATGAGCGCACCAGCCGCTCTTGTCATGGCCAAGATGCTTTACCCCGAAACCGAGATCTCGAAGACCCAAGCCAGTAACCTGGAAACCCCGAAAGCGGAAACGAAAAACATATTGGATGCTGCAACTGCTGGAGCAACAGACGGTCTCAAATTGGCACTCAATGTTGGGGCTATGCTTTTGGCATTCATCTCTTTGGTGGCTATGCTGGATTGGATGCTCGGCGGTTTGGGCAGCTTGTTGGGTTTTGACGGACTTTCCTTAAGCTACCTCTTCGGCATTCTTTTTTATCCGCTCTCTTGGTGCATGGGTGTTGATAACGCTGACCTTATGACTTTTGGGCAGCTTCTTGGGACCAAGGTCGCCATCAATGAATTTGTTGCCTTCGTTGACCTAGGTGCAGCCAGTGCCACCATGAGCCCACGCTCTACTGCTATTGCAACTTACGCACTTTGCGGCTTCGCCAATTTCTCATCGATTGGCATTCAGATTGGTGGAATAAGCAGCATTGCTCCCCAAAGACGCTCAGAGCTGGCAATGATTGGCCTTAAGGCCATGGCTGGTGGTGCCATGGCATCGTGGCTAACTGCATGTGTCGCCGGGCTTCTACTTTAGGTTTAAGCCTTCGTCTTTTTCAGGGCTTCCTCTTGAAGCTCTGACGGACGGTTTACAGGTTTGACCCGAACATAACCTTTGAGCGCATCATCTCGCGCCGCTTCCGAGGGAACGCCATCGCCCATATAATCATACTTCTTCAAGGCAGCTGACCTTTTGGCTCGCCACTCTGCGTGGGCCTGCTCTTGAACTGCGTGATTGGACTCTCCACCAATGCCAATGAGGTTTTGCTCTAAAATCTTGTCAGCTTTTTCCTTCATGACTTTGCGGGCTCGGTTCTCCAACTGGTCCGCTTGAGATGCCACCACCCGATCGGCTCCCGATGGGTTTAAAGGAGCTAAGGCTGCCCGTTTGACCTGTTGCATTTTGGCAACCGTCGCCTGAGGATTTCCCGCAACTGGACTCATGTCGATTCGACTTTGTCCCGACACCTCATAAGTCTCACCGTTGGGTGCAACCTCATATTGGTAAGCAGGCCCGCCAAGCATTAAGGTTCCGCCCACCAAAGCGTGGGCCGACTCGTGGGCTACAACCTTATCCGCCTTTGATTCCATACGCTTGAGTTGATTCGCTTCTTCGAGCGTCATCTCTCCAATCATGGGCGTTATGGTCTCTGCTTGCGCTTGCTCATTGGCATAAACTTTCGATTGTTCCTCTTCCAACTGAGCAGCTTCCACTTGCTCTGCTTTTTGCAAGGCAACTTCTGTCGCCTCGTCTGCATTCAAGCTCTGCGCTTCATTGGAGATTGAGTAACTATCGGCTCGTTCACCAACTCCTTTTGGAACGGTTTCGGGTTCGCGCACTTGGGGAGCGCTCACCTTCTGCCCGTTTTCGACCAGCACTGGCTGCTGGCCCACAGGTAAGATTTCCATGGCCTGGCCTTTCTAGACAACTCTCCCCGGTCCAGGGACGCCTCGAAAGGAGACCTGAAGACCCAGAAAAGCTACGTTTTTGCTCGCATAAAAGCATCACGCAGAACCATCGACGGGTTTCGTTAAAACTTAAGGCCTATTTTCACTTTTTTTCTAAATTCGTCACCTAAGCGCCGATCACATCGATAACAATCGACTCCGGTGCCGTGTAACTATCTGATATTTCGATATTTTCTAGCGTTTCCTGAATGCAGTTGTCAGGATCAGAATTATGATGAATCTTTACCAAGGGCTGATTTTCAGCGACTTTATCGCCTGGCTTGACCAAAAGTTCCAAGCCTACCGCTGGATCGATGACATCTTCTGCCGTCGCCCGGCCTGCGCCCAGCCGCATTGCCGCCACGCCCAGACCCAGCGCATCCATATGAGAAACAACGCCTGAGCGCTTGGCACAAACATCTGTGGTTTGAGCGGCCGTTGGTAAAAGCGAGGGGTCGTCCAAAACCGCAACATCGCCTCCCTGAGCCTCGATTACTTTCGCAAAGAGAGACAATCCGGCACCCGATGACACCGCTTTTTCTAATTTCGCTCGTGCCTCATCCAGGTCCGAAGCGGCCTTGCCCAGGACCAACATTTCTGCACCCAATGCCATCGTTAACTCAGTACTATCTGCCGGACCCTTGCCTCGGAGGATGTCAATGGATTCTCGAATCTCGAGTGCATTACCAATGGTTGTTCCCAGCGGAGTCGACATATGCGTGAGGTAAGCTTTGACATCTAAGCCCGCGCCTGAGCCAACCCGCACCAAGCTCTGCGCCAGTGCACGAGCCGAGGCCTCATCTTTCATAAAGGCGCCTCGTCCCACTTTGACATCAAGAACCAGTGCATCAATGCCCTCCGAAAGTTTCTTCGACAAAATAGAAGCTGTAATCAAAGGGATGGAATCCACTGTCGCGGTTACGTCCCGAAGCGCATAAAGCTTGCGGTCTGCCGGTGCCACTTTGGCCGTTGCTCCAATTAAGCAAATCCCGAGTTCCTCCACCAGCTCGCAAAATCTAGCCTGCGAAAGGCCCACCTGAAACCCAGGGATAGACTCGAGCTTATCGAGCGTACCGCCGGTATGCCCCAGTCCGCGACCACTGATCATCGGCACAGGCACACCACATGCCGCTACCAATGGGGCCAGTGGAATTGATATTTTATCACCCACACCGCCAGTGGAGTGCTTGTCCACTTTCACTTTATCAATATGGGATAAGTCAATCACATCGCCAGAATCTCTCATGGCAAGGGTCGTGGCTACCGTAGCCTCATCGCTTAAGCCCTTATGATATACCGCCATTAGGTAAGCTGTAGCTTGGTAATCCGGTAATTCACCCGATGCGATTTGACCAATAAATTCTTGAATATCTTCGTTACGCAGTGTCTCCCCATCACGTACACTGCGAATAAATTCTACTACTTGCACAATAACTCCCATAAAACGGCATGGTGCTGCCGCTTTGAAATTCCTCAACCGGAATAATTAATCGTAACGAATGGCGTCTACAGGGTGCTTGTTTGCCGCTTTAAGCGCGGGAAAAATCGTGGCCAAATGACTGATCACCAGCGATGCCAGAACAACGACTAAAACCTCAGTCGCATTCACTTGAACCCGCATTGCCCCTACCATGTAAACGTCGGCGGCAATTCCCAAATCGAGATTGCCCAAGATAAAACAAATAAGCAGTCCCAACACGACGCCCAACCCTGTACCCAGGAGGCCGACAATCCAGCCTTCCATGACAAAAATCTTCATGATGCTCGCATCGCGTAAGCCCATCGACTTAAGCACCCCAATCTCATGGGACCTCTCAACCACCGCCATAAAGAGCGTACTTGCGATGTTAAACGCCGCCACAATAACAATGAATGTTAGAACCAAGAACATGACGATTTTCTGGAGTTTTAGTGCCGTGAAAATACCAGAGTTCAACTGCCGCCAATCGGTACTGCGGTATGGGTAATTGCCTACCGTAGCTAGAACCTGGCCGGAAATCTTTTCCACGCTGGTTGGATCGCTTACTCGAAATTCAACGCCACTTACAGCTTTGCCAAAGCCCATGAGTTCTTGGCCATCTTCCAGAGCAACAAAAAGCAGACGTGAATCGAATTCGTACATACCTGACTCGAACACACCACCTAAGCGAAAATGCATCCGCCGCGGAGCGTTACCACGTGCTCCCGAAATACCGACTGGCGTGGTCACGCTAATGATAGAACCAATAGGCTGATCGAGTTTTCGAAAGAGTTCAACACCCACCACGACCTGAGCCAAACCATCGGTTTCCGTTAGCAAGTCGACCAGTGCCCCCTCGGGGACAACGCCTTCTGCATAGCGCAGGCACTTGCTCTCGCTGTCCACGGACTGGCACAAGTTGCTTTCAATCTCGGTCACTTTGCCCGAACGGGCCGGATCTACGCCTTTGACCAAAACACCCAAACCCTTAGCACCGGTACTGACCATGGCTTCGGTAAATGTAAATGGGGCGGCTTTTTCAACACCTGAAACGGTAAGACCATTCTCGATAACTTTTTCATATTCAACGAAATCGATGCCGTATTTCTGAACTACAAGATGTGCATTGGTGGATAAAATCTTATCTTGGATATCCTGCTGATAGCCGCTCATCACGCTGGTCACGGCAATCAAAGCAGCAACCCCAAGAGCAATACCCGCAATGGCAACCACAGCTGTGACTGAGAGCATGCCCTTACGACCCGAGAGATGTCGCCGGCTCAGCATCCATTCAACTTCGAAACGCAAATCGAATATATTGCCCGCCGCGCCAAGCAGCACAGCAAACGAACCACCAAAAATGGCGGCTACCCATGCGCCGCACGCGTCCATCAATACAAGACGGTCCCACATGGAACCCAAAATACGAATGCCTGGTGTTAACGTTCCAAACATCCCAAACTCAACATCACTGCGCTCTGAAAGACCAAGAAAACCACTCAAGCCAATGGAAAGTTCAACCCAAACCAAAGCCGTAACGACAATCACTGCAAGATAGCTTTCCCAAACCGCCACACGGCCACCGACGCGCCCCGCAAAGAAGCCACCGATGGCTGCAACCACCAAGCTGCCGCCCCATAATCCCAAACTGTTTACATGGGAGGTCATTCCTTGGGTATCAATGGATAAGTGAGCGACGCCCCAAAGACCGCCAATGAAAACAACAACGGCAGTTAAGAAAGCTCGGTAATGAAACTGGCGACGAAAAATCGATGCCAATAGCCCAAAACCTAAAGCGTAGACGGCAAGCACAAGGGCTTGACTGACTTGCGCGAAAGCCCATTCCAGCATGGACCGGGAGTCGCGGCCGCCCGTTATGGTTGAATCAGAAGCTTGCATTAGCTGGGCAATCAGCTCTCTTCCATCAGGGTCTTATAAAGCTGCTCTGGCTTTTCACCTTCAGCGGGAGGTTGGTACTCGTTGGAGTGCTTCACTATGACGCGGTCTGCGTGAAACACTTTTCCATCGAAAGTACCTTCGACGACGACTCCAATGCCCTCGCGAAACATTTGTGGAGGAGCGTCTTTGGCCTCCACCGCAACCCGCACGGGATCATTGGCATCGGGTAGCATCGAAATATTAAATTTCAGGTCAATGGCTTCGGCATCCCAATCCATAGTCCCCGGTTGAACCACGCCACCTAGGCGAATGGTCGCACCCAAAGCTTTGTCTCCTTTTTCAAGGAGCTGGTCGACATCCCAAAAGTAAACAAGGTTCTCTCCGATATCGCCAAACGCCATATAAGCTACGAATCCACCAGCAACGGTGAGAGCCACAAGGGCCGCCAACTGATTTTTTACTTGAGGCTTCATCCTTCACCTTCTTTCGATGATAACTGGTCCTCCTGCTCTGCCGCCTTGAGCCGAGAATAAAGGCTCCAGCCATACAAAACAAAACCTGCCCAGGAAAAGGCATAGGCTGCCCAGATAAATTCTTCACCGCCTTGAATCATGCTGCACCTCCCACTTCAGGTTCGGGCCCTGGGGGTTCACTAAGCTCTGAACGCTGTGCCACCCGAGCAATATGGTAGCGCACGCGAATAAAACCAATCATCAAAAATAAGAATGCGAAAGCAGATACTCGCAAAGGGATGTACATCTCTGGCGAAACGGTTTGAGTCGAGCTTTGCAATTGATGCAGGCTATTCCACCACTTCACGCTAAACCAAACCAGCGGGATATCTGCATAAATAATAATGGCTACAATAGCCGACCAGCTCGCTCGGCGTTGCGGTTCTCCAACAAAGCGGCGCAGGGCTAGGTAACCAGCAAAAGCAATGCACATGATTGCCGCGGTTGTAAGCCGGGGGTCCCACGTCCAATACACTCCCCAAGTAGGTTTGCCCCAAATCGCTCCAGTAACCAGGCACAGAATATTGAAAAAGACGCCCACTTCGGCACTGGCCTCTGCTGTGGCATCGGCTTTGAAGCTGCCTGTAAAGAGAAAAATCAAGCTGGCAATCAAAGTAGCGGTAAATGCTAAGAGCGCCATCCAAGCCGACGGGACGTGAGTAAAGATGATGCGATAGACTTCGCCCATCTCTCGTTCGGGTGGAGCAATCACAAGCCCCCAATAATGTCCCCAAACCAAGAGACCGAGCCCCAGTATCAAAAATCCAATATCAATCTTTTTGAGCATTCTATTCCTCAACAACGCGACCAAACAACAAGGTACAAAGTACCCAATAAGCCACAACAAAAACCACCAAGAGCGTCACCCATCCAGACAACTGACCCATGGGATCTCCCTCGATAATCAAAGTGGTCGCTTTAACCGAGCCCAGCAACGCTGGCACAACAATTGGAAAGAGCAACAAAGGCAAAAGCGCATCCCGGGCTCGAGCCTGTACGGCCATGGCGGCATAAAGAGTTCCCGGAGCACTGATGGCAGCTGACCCTAGAGCCAGGACCCCCAGCAGCGGCAAAATACCAAGCTTAAAGGAAACGCCGTAAACGCCGGCCACCATTGGCAGCAAAACCAGCGATAGAATCCAGAGATAAAAGCTGTTGACCAATGCTTTTCCCAAAAAGAAGGCCGAGGGTGCAACGGGGATCAAGCGGACACCTTCAAGGGCGAAGTTATCGCTTTCTATCCTCATGGACTCTGACAAGCTCATGACGCTCGAAAGTAAAAGCGCCAACCAGAAAAATCCGCCGGCCACACGTGTTAGCAATTTCGACTCGGGCCCCATGGCAAATGAGAAAAGAAGGAGCGTTAAAATTGCAAAGAATAAAGTGGCATTGATTCGGCCGCGGCCCCGCCATTCAATCAACATATCTTTATGCACGATGGCCCACACCGTCCGAAGAAAAGACGGTTCCCGAACCGGTGTCGTCAAACTCTGCATTTTATCGGCAGAGGCAGTGGTTGCTGATTGGTTCATGATGCAATGGCCTCGGCTGACTTCAAGCGTCCCGCAGTCATCTCCAAGTGATCATCACACAAAGAGCGGCCAAGCTGATGCATGTGCGTCGCAATGACCACCGTGGCTCCATCATTTTGAAATTTCTTTACCAACTCAGTCATCAATTCAACACCAGCGACATCAAGCTGTCCGAAAGGTTCGTCCAATAAAACGAGGCGCGGTTTTCGCATCAGGAGCCGCCCAATGATCAAACGCCTTTTCATACCTGCCGAAAAATTTCCGGCAATTCGATTGTGGTGCTCGCTTAGGCGAACTTGCTCGAGAATATCGTCGATGCCATCTGGAGAAATACCAGAGAGCCGAGCTACCAATTCCAAATTCTGACGGGCGGTCAAATCATCATAGAGATGCGAGCCATGGCTCATCAATCCAACCAAGCGGCGAATTTGAGCTGTTTCTTTCTTGGAATCCAGTCCAAAAATCTTCAAACCACCTCGGGTAGGTCGTATGGCCGTAGCCAAAACCCGAAGTAAAGTGGTCTTACCAGCCCCATTGTCACCCGTGATTAAAATGGATCTGCCCGCCGGAAGCTCTGCCGCCAATCGAGCAAGCACCCATCGTTTACCAAGGCGGACCGAGAGGTCCTCTAGAGCAATCGCATTCACTACCGGGCTTCTGTCATATTGAACGGTCAGCTGCAACGAATCTGCGGCTGAAATCAGTGAAATTGCAGGTAAAAACGCCGTGAAATCCAAAAGATCGGCAAAAGCCAAAGAACCGCCGAAGAACCGTTCCCGGAAGAACAGGCACAGCCACCAGAGCAGTCCGGATCACACGAGCAGGATGCATCACAATCGGTATCCTGATCGCACCAACAATCGACATCGGTTGCTGGTGTAGCGAGGCAAGCCCCCGCATTGGAACCACCGCTGGCGTTTAAATCCAGGGCCATGCAGGCTCCGCCATTGGCTTCCACGCCGTCCCAGTACCAGCATTCAAACCCTTCGGGGCACGGGGTAGCCAAGTCGCAAGCTTGGCTGCAGTACGCTCCAAAACCGGTTGGACCACAAAACAACCCTTCACTGCACTCATCTTCAAAAGCACAGGCCCCTCCCAGGCCAACCTCTCCCAAGATGACATCGCCCACGCCATCACAGATGCCCTCAAGGCAATTGAGTTGACCAACATAACGTTCTTGGCCCAAAAGATTGCGTTCCAAAATCCGCGGACAATCACACCCAGTCAAACACTGATAGCCCACCGCCGGGTATAAATAGCAGGCACCCAAGGCATCGTCGGCCTCTAAATCTCGGCCTCGCAAACCAGGATCCATGATGGCGCTCATGGTTGGGGGAGACCCCAAATTGTTGCCGCCCAGCACATGCTGCAAACCAAAAACATGGCCCAGCTCATGAACCACCACACTTTCTACGTCTCCAGTACCTTCAACTCCAGTGGTGGACCAAGTTGTCGAGTATCCATTCATGCTGATGTCTGCTTCCAGAATAACGCCATTTACATCGTAAACCGGTGTGGCAGCCCCAAGCACCAAACTGCCATAGGGCCAGCGTTCATCTTCGACCCACGTAATGCGATTGACACCATCGAGTTCCCCGGTGGTGACAATGGTATCCGTAGACTCACCCAAACCGGTTTCAATGAGTTCCAAAGAAGAGCAAGCAACATTGTTCCAACTCTTGACCGCCGAGCGAATCGCTCCCAAATCGCTGCCGTCGCTCAAATCATCTGAGCCATCTTGTTGAAGCTCATACGGTATCTGAGGCGTGGACCATCGGATCTCTTGGCCCGACTGCAAACTGATGGAAAAGGCGCCCGCTGAACTGCAACCCAGTAAAATGAGCAATGTGGCAAAGATTCTCATGGGGTGGTCCCCACAAGCTCACGGATCTGTTTGAGCAGCGCGCTCAAATCAAGGACCTTCTCCACAACATCTTCGCCGTGAATGTGTTCGCCCTTCGGAGAAACAAGCATGAGCGGACCCAAATCCCGAATCGCTAAAGTTCGTTTATCTCCACGAAGTACGAAAAAAACACCCTGGCCCAATCCCGTAAAGATATGACGCCCTTGAGGTGTGCGCTCTAGAAGCAGCACCACTTCATCGCCAGGGGCCAAAGTCGGCATACCCGACAGCTCTTGGCGCAGGTTGCCGTGCTCACCACCCGGCAGCTGAATGCTCATAGCGTCCAAATGGGGTGTGCTGCCCTTGAGAAGCGAGAGAATTTCTATTTCAATTCCAGTAAAGAAGCCTTTGTGCTCACCGCTATAGGTTTGTGAAACAACCGCGTGAACGACAATATCGGAAATTGAAACAAGCTCAGAAAGCTCGGCTTGACGCACCACCGCAGCATTTGCCGGTGACAAAGTCAGCATGCTTAAAAGAGCGAGGGCAACTACAAATACCCTTAGAAATTTTAACCTGAACATCCTCCCCCTACATTACCATTAACCGGGTCGGGCTATTAATAGCTTTATGCATGGGCACCTCTAGTTTGCCACGAAGACTCACCTTGCGCTAAGAGGTGAGAGCAAAAAAGTTTAAATTCGTACGGAGTTTTTATGAATCAGCAAGTTAAAAACTGGATCGCCCGTGATCCCGACCCCAAAACACGACAAGAACTCGAAGAACTTCTGAAAAATGACGACCAAGATGAACTCAAACGGCGATTTCATGGCCGGCTGGCCTTTGGAACAGCGGGCCTTCGCGGTGTTCTGGGTGCGGGACCCGCACGTATGAATCAACTGGTGGTTCGGGAAACCACTGCGGGACTTGCCAGTTACCTTCTCAAAACTGTTCCGGGTTGCAGTGAGCGAGGTGTCGTTGTCGCTTATGACGGTCGCCACGGCTCCTACACATTTGCTCAAGACGCAGCTTCTGTACTTGCTGCATTTGGCTTCAAGGTCCATCTCTCAACGCAAACCATGCCAACCCCCGTTGCCGCTTACGCTGTTCGCTATTTTGGAGCGGCCGCCGGTATCATGGTCACCGCCAGCCACAATCCACCTGAGTACAATGGCTACAAAGTTTATTGGGGAAATGGCGCCCAAATCATTCCGCCTCATGACAAAGGCATTGCCGACGAAATTGATGTGGCTGCCACCCAAGACATTCCTTACATGGCACTCAAAGAGGGCAAAGAGGCTGGACTCATTCATCACTTTGGTCCGACCTTGATGGAGCATTACCTACGAGAAATCATCACCGCCAATGCTTGGCCGGGTTCCCCAGGTATCAGCGAACTAAAAATTGTATACACACCCATGCACGGCGTGGGCGCTGAAGCCACAGAGCGGGCACTGAAGCTTGCCGGATTTGGCAATGTCTACACCGTTGCAGAACAACGCGAGCCCGACGGCGATTTTCCCACTGTTAACTTTCCAAACCCCGAAGAAGACGGGGCCATGGATCTGGCGCTCAAACTCGCCAAGGAAGTTCAAGCCGATCTTGTCTTTGCCAACGACCCAGATGCTGACCGCTTAGCGGTTGCACTCCCCGACGGCTCAGGCGAGTACACCATGCTCACGGGCAATGAGATTGGCGTTGTTCTAGGCTCTGACCTTATTAACGCTGTCCCCGAAGAAAACCGAGGCAACTGCTGCGTCGGAACAACCATTGTTTCAAGCCGGCTTCTCAGTAAAATCGCAGAAGCCCACAACGTGGAATACTTTGAAACCCTCACTGGCTTTAAATGGATTGCCAACCGGGCTATCGACGACACCCAAAAGGGCAAAACCTTCTTGATGGGTTATGAAGAAGCACTGGGCTACACTGTTCACAATGTGGTTCGCGACAAAGACGGCGTATCGGCCATCATCGCATTTGCACTTCAAACCGCACGCCTGCGCGAACAAGGTGAAACCATTCTCGGTCTGCTCAAAGCCATCTACAACAAGTATGGCTTATTTGTGACCGAGCAAAAGAGCCTCGGCATTGACCCGCTGGCTACCGGCCCAACCATTGGGGAAAAGCTACGCGCGAATATGCCAACGGCTATCGCTGGACTGGAGATTACATCCATCACCGATATTCAAAATGGGACAAAGACGGATGTAGCCTCAGGCAAATCTGAAAGCATCGATTTACCCAAGAGCGATGTTCTGAGCTTTATCCTAGAAGACAACTCACGGGTCATTGTTCGCCCGTCGGGCACAGAGCCCAAGGTAAAGTGCTACTACGAAGCCATTCAAAGCTTTGAAGATGGTAAGAGCTACGAAGACGTTCAAGCTCAAGCCCAAGCAAGACTTGCGGACTTAATTGCGAAGCATCAAACAGAGCTTGCTGCATATTAAGACAAGACTCTAAAGGACAGTGCTTCACTTAAGTGCTCGGCATTTACCTGACTCTCACCCGCAAGATCGGCAATGGTTCTAGAAACCTTTCGCAGCCGATTGATGGCGCGTGTGGACAGTCCATTCTTCTCGATGGCCTCTTCAATAATGGAGAGCATAGATTCGTCCACCGGCGCCACCTTATCCAGCGCACTTTGAGACATCGAGGCATTCAGTGCACCCTCACCACTGCGCGTTCGTTGAAGGTTTCGGGCATGAACAACACGCTGCCTAACCAAAGCAGATGATTCAGATTTCCCCGCGCCAAAAAACTCTCGATAAGACACTGCGTCCACCAAGACATGCATGTCGATACGGTCGAGCAGAGGCCCTGATATTTTAGCTCGGTACCTTTGAATTTGGTCAAAGCTGCACATACAGACTTTGACCGGTCGAGCTCCTGAGGACTCTTCGCCTTTCCCAACACGGTGGTAACCACAGGGACACGGATTCATGGCGGCAATCAATAATACATTAGCGGGGAACTCTAAACTCATTGCCGCCCGTGCAATATGAATCACACCATCTTCCAAGGGTTCACGCAGAGCTTCTAAAGCGCGGCGCGAAAATTCAGGCAACTCATCTAGGAACAGGACACCGCGATGCGCGAGCGTCACTTCTCCGGGTCGTGGCAAGCTGCCGCCTCCACATAAAGCTACTTCACTCGCGGTATGATGGGGAGAGCGGATGGGCCGTTGCCCCACTAAGCCACTTTGGCCCGATCGCCCGGCCGCCGACTGAATTCTCGTCACTTCGATCCGCTCTTTAGAGTCCAAAGGAGGCAATATGCCCGCCAGACTTCGGGCAAGCATTGTCTTGCCGCTGCCAGGAGGCCCCACCATCAATAGGTTGTGACCGCCTGCCGCGGCAATCTCCAATGCTCGGCGAGCTTTGGGCTGACCACAAACTTGAGACAAGCAATGCTCTGTCTCTCCCTGTGTAAAAGTAGGCGGCTGAACCGGTTCCAAAGGTTTATTACCCAATAGGTGACTCACGACGTCCTGCAGACAGTGGGCACCTAAAACCCGCACCCCAGGAATGACCGATGCTTCAGCCGCAGAAGCTGCTGGTAAGATGAGCTCCTGCTCGCCTTCTTCGCGTACAAGGTCGGCCACTAAGACGCCGCCCCGAACAGGCTCAAGCGCTCCGCCCAAAGATAGCTCCCCGAAAAACCTTCGATTATCCAAAGCTTCATGAGGCAACACACCACTGGCTGCTAAAAGAGAAACAGCTAAGGGTAAGTCCAAGGCACTTGCTTCTTTGGGCAATTCCGCAGGCAGTAGGTTCACAACGGTTCGCTGCGTTCCCAAGGCAATATCCGAAGCCAAGATAGCGGAGCGAACCCGCACCGCTGATTCGCGCACAGCTCCCCGCGCCATACCAATCAGCGTAAGCCCGGGAAGACCTTTTCCACGATGCGCTTCCACAACCACCGTGTGTGCCTTAACCCCAATAATGGTTCCTGATTTTGCCCGTGCAAACATAGCCGCTCCTTTGCTCTAAGAAGCGAAGCAAAAGCTGGGCCAGAAAATTCTTTAGGGAAATAAAAAAAGCGGTGTTGCAAATCTCAATCTGCAACACCGCCTTCAATAAGCTAAGACAAATGTTTAGGCATCAAGTCTTGCGGCGACAATTTCCGCTAAGTCCTTGACCGCTACGTCTTCCTTGCCAACCTCTTCATCCTTCATACCATCGGTAATCATGGTAATGCAGAACGGACAGTTGGCACCCACACTCTTGGTGTTCATTTCCGCAATTTCTTTGGAACGATGAACATTGATGCGCTCACCAATATGCTCTTCCATCCAGAAGCGGCCGCCGCCGGCTCCGCAGCAGATTGAACGCGACTTATTCCGCGGCAATTCAACCAGCTCCGCACCAGGGACTGCATTTACGATGTTACGAGGCGCATCGTAAGTGTCATGGTAACGGCCAAGGTAGCAGGAATCGTGGTATGCCACGGTTTCTACTTCATCCTCACCCAAGTCCTTAAGCTTCAGCTTACCTTCCTGAATCAGGTTATCAATCATGGTGGTATGGTGAACAACCTCAAAGTTACCATCGAACTGAGGGTATTCTCGCTTGATGGTATGTAAGCAGTGCGGACACGTGGTCAGAATATTTTTAACGCCGTAATTGTTTAAGATTTCAACGTTCGCTTCGGCCAATGCCTGAAAGAGATATTCGTTACCCGTTCTTCGAGCCGCATCACCGGTGCAACCTTCTTCTTTACCCAAAATCGCGAACGGTACATTCGCTGCTTTGAGAATTTGAACCATGGCCAAGGTGACCTTCTTTGTTCGGTCATCAAAGGAACCGGCGCACCCGACCCAATAGAGTAGCGGGGGATTGTCTTTGGATGCTTCTGCATCACTTACCCAGTCGCTCATACGAACAACATCAAGACCTTCGGCCCACGCATCACGTTGGTCAAAACCAATACCCCAAGGGTTATTGTTATTTTCCATGCCCTGATACGCTTTTTGCAATTCAGGCGTGATATCGCCTTCCATCATGACCTTGTACTGGCGCATTTGAATGATACGACCGACATTCTCGATAAACACTGGGCACTCTTGCTCGCAACTGCCGCAAGTCGTGCAAGCCCAAACGGTATCGGGATTGATATTGCCGCCAACCAAGTCATCGAGACCGGCAATTTTCTCTTCGTCACCAGAGAGTAAAATCTCTTTATTCTCGTAAAGAGACTTTTTGATATCGAGGTTTAAACCCCGGTGGGTCAAAGGTTTGTCGGTCAGTGCCGTGGGGCAATAAACCGTGCAGCGACCGCATTCGGTGCATGAATAAACATCGTTAACCATCTTCCATTCGATATCGGCGACCGAGCGCATACCAAATTTAGGGTCCTCGTCCTCCAGGTCGATGACCATTTTTGGAACCTGGCCGTAAGGCTTGAGGTCACGGAAGAAGACGTTCGGAATACCTGTAATGACGTGGAAGTGTTTGCCCAGCGGCAAAAAGTTCAGGAACAAGAGAACACAAAAGCAGTGTACCCAATAAGAGACAGCCCCAACCGTTTGAGCTGCATCACCCATAGGCTCCAGAATGACCTTCGCTAGGGCTGCGCCTGGATACCAGCTGGTGTCCTGTACATTGTACTCAATCAAGAGAGCGCCAAAGCTCAAAAAGTCAGTCACCATGAGTGTAAAAATCATGCAAAGAACAAAAACACCCTCTGCAGACCGGCCCACACGACTTACCTTGGGCTTGAGTCGTCGCCACAATCCGTACGACACACCCAGAAGAACCAAGTACTCAAAAATGTCTTTGATAAATGCGTAGCATTTGCCAATCGTGGTCTCGAGATAGAATGCATCAACTGCCTTCGGAGCATAAGCGTGCACAATGTGCAAAATGGTTCCCAACGCGACAACCATAAACCCGCTGAAAATAAAGATGTGCGCGAAACCAGCAATCGGCTCTCGCGGCATCCGCCACTGACCAATTGCAAATTTGAGAACATTCTTCGAGCGTTCGACCGGATCATCAAAACGCTGTTCCCCGGGTGCTCTGAGCACGAGCTTGAGCCGGGGAATGATGAGCCATGAAAAACAACCCAGCGCGACAACCAACATAACGGTCATTGCAATTGCACTGATCATTGATTCCTCCAAAACAACAGTGAGCCTTTAGCAATCTTTAACACGATTTCGACGCTGATTGCTCGAAACGTGACAAACTTGCACCTTTGTATTTATGACGCAGCGCGTACAAATATTCAAGTCCCTACCATTTGGTCGGAACAATTAAATATCAATTGGCCTATACACCGAATCGATTGACAAAGCTCATCAAAATCAGCAGCTTGCTCATATGACTCAACATCGGCTCAGCGCGTGCTCTGTTTTGCTCCGCAAATCTCAGAAAAGCATCACAGGATTCGAATTTTATCTGGTTCGTAGAGCCGCAACCCTCGAATTTATGGGCGGTTTTCAGGTTTTCCCCGGTGGGAAAGTCGATCCTGGCGATCATGAGGTGGCGATAGAAGGCCTCCACGAAAACCAAGCCATTTATTGCTGCGCCGCCCGCGAGCTCTTGGAAGAAACTGGAGTTTTAATCGCTCGGGGTCCCAAACAAAGCGCCGAGCAAATCAGCACCATGCGAGAAAAGCTGCTCAAACAGAGCCAAGGCTGGAAGGATTTGTTGGAGCAAGCCGGCCTGACGCTGCACGCCGAAGATTTTACGAATCTTGGTCGTTGGGTAACCCCGCCCTATACACCCGTTAGATTTGACGCCCTTTACCTGGCCAGTTGGTTACCCGAGGACCAAAACCCAACCATTATCCCAGGTGAGTTGACCGACGGTGTTTGGATGACGCCGGAAGAAGCGATCGCCGACCACAATGCGGCCAAAGCTCAAATCACTTACCCTGTCCTTGAAACCTTGCGTGAAATGGTCGCGCAAAAAGGAGTTCTCAAGGACGTCTCAGAGATCATGTCCAAGAGAAAAGAGGGGCGTTACAGTCGGCCCGGTGGTGAAGTCTTAAAAGGAATCCACGTGATTCCCATGAAAACATTCACGCTCCCACCTGCCACCCACACCAACACCTATGTTCTAGGAACCGATGAAGTTGTCATCGTCGATCCCTCCAGTCCCATCGAGGAAGAACAAGACAAACTCATCGCGTATTTGGAATATCTACAAAGCTTGGGCTCAACCATCCATGAGATTTGGCTGACCCATCAACATGCAGATCATGTCGGTGCTGTAAATCGCATCCGGGACGCATTTCAAATTCCTGTGCGGTGCCACCCGTTAACGGAAGAAACACTCCCTGCCGATATCAAGGTCAATGGGTACATCGAGCCAGACGAAATGCTGGTACTCAAAAACTCAGATGGGGATGATTTTCGTTGGCGCGCGGTTCACACACCGGGTCATGCCCGCGGGCATTATTGTTTCTACGAAGAGAAGAGCCAAACTCTGATCAGTGGCGATTTAATCCTCGGACTGGGAACTGTGGTCATCAACCCTCCCGAGGGCAATATGATTGATTACTTCGATTCGTTAAAAGGACTGCTCAAACTGCCCCTAGGCTTTACCCTGCCCGCCCATGGGCCACCCATTGCCGCCAGTGTCGAAAAAATTAACTTCTATATTCAACACCGGTTGATGCGAGAAACTATGATTTTTGATGCCATTGAAGGCTCCATGAAGCCTTCGGAAATTGTTCCCGTTGTCTATACGGAAATCCCAGAAGCCGTTTACCCACTGGCCGAACTCAATGTTCGGGCCCACTTGGAAAAGCTGGTCACCGAAGGCCGTGTGTGCGAAAAAGACGACCATTTTCAAAGAGCAAACGAACCATAAGTTGCGGCACGCTTCGGGTGCCCTTACATTGATAAATGAAGATGGCAAAGTCTAAGAAAAAGAAACCCACACTGCGTAGAACCTTCCTAACGGGACTGGTCGTTCTGACGCCAGTGCTCGTCACGATTTGGGTTGTTCAGCTTGTTCTCAAGACCGTCACGGGTGCGGTCACGCCAACCGTTCAATCGCTCATCCGTGTTCTGCATATCGAGCAAGATTGGGTACAGTTTATTGCGCCGCTTATCGGACTGATACTTTCAGCTTTGGTGGTTTATTTTCTCGGTACTTTGGCCGGCAATGTTTTGGGCCGTCAGCTCATCTCAGCGCTCGAACGACTCTTGATGCAAATCCCAGTGGTACGCGGTATCTACTCGGCCACGCGCCAATTCCTGCAAACTTTTTCGGGCGATAAAAACGAAGCCTTTAACAAAGTCGTCCTCTTTGAGTATCCGCGTAAAGGGCTCTGGACCATGGGTCTGCTGACCGGAGAAACACGGGGAGAAGTTCAGGAAAAGACCGAAGATCTTGTGGTCAGTGTCTTTGTCCCAACAACGCCCAACCCAACCAGCGGCTGGCTTATTTTCGTTCCCCGCAAAAGCCTTACCGAACTGACCATGAGCGTAGATGATGCCTTTAAAATGATTATTTCCGGCGGGATTCTTACCCCTGAAACCGTGGCAGATCTGGAAGCATCCCAAAGCGAAACCCCAAATTGACAGATTATTTGCCGGCTTAATTAAAGCAGTGTTAGATGTAGTCTTATGTCGGACAAAAAAGAACAAATTAAAGAATATCTAAAGCAGGCACTTATTATTGGAGCCGTTTTAGGCAGCCTTTACGGCTTTTTTATAGCGCCTGTCGCCGGTAAATCCTTCAGCGGCCATCTTGTTGATGTCTGGCGATCCCCAACCGTGCAAAGCAAGCTCGACCTTTTCGGAGATCAAGTCACAGCTCTGTTTAAAGACGAGATCAATATGGTTGAGGACGCAAAAGCCCGCGTGGCCAAAAGTCTGGTAAAAGACAATATTCACGGGCAGATAAGCGATAAAGACCGAAAAGATTTAGACAGTCTGATCGATCAAGTGGTTGACTAAAGTCACTGCCCTCCCCAAATTTCATGGAATAAGCTCCGAGGTTATCGCGTTAAACATACGTGATACATTTATTCATGTGCATGAACGGGAGATTCACATGTTGATGGCCAGAATTGGCATAGCCTTTACACTCGCTTTATTTGTCGCCAGCAGCGCCCATGCGCGCACGACCAACCTTTGGACCGAAAAGCAGTCCAGCCAAGTTCCACTGGCACAAGTGCCAGACTTCAGTGCTCTTGCCGCACAGGCAATGCCAGCTGTTGTGAGCATTTCGGTTGAGCAACGGATGCGGCTTAGCAGCCATCGCCGCCAAGGTGCTCAAGATCCCTTCGAGTATTTTCATCGATTTTTTGGTCCCGGTATGCCGGGCACACCATCCATGCCCAATGGTCAGGACCGGGTCAGCAAAGGCATTGGTACCGGTTTTGTCATCAGCAAAGACGGACTCATTCTCACCAATAACCACGTGGTTGAAAATGCCGACAAAATTGAAGTGACCTTTATGGGAGCTGATGGCGACGAACGAACCGAAGAGGCCAGAGTTTTAGGAACGGCGCCCCGCTACGACGTGGCCTTGCTCGAAACAATCGACAAAGCCAATGCTCCCATCACCTATTTGGGTGATTCCGACAGTATGCTCATTGGGGATTGGGTTATGGCAATCGGAAACCCGTTCGGTCTTTCCCACTCAGTGTCCGTTGGCATTATCTCTGCGAAAGACCGCCGAGAAATTGCACCTTCAGGTCGAGCTGGCTTCTACAACTTTCTCCAAACCGATGCTTCCATCAACCCAGGTAACTCCGGAGGGCCTCTCATCAATATGAAGGGTGAGGTCATCGGCATCAATACAGCCATCAACGCAGCTGGTAGCGGGATTGGATTTGCTATCCCCATTAACATGGTCAAAGAAATGTTGCCGGACCTGAAGTCAAAAGGTCGCTATGCCCGCAGCTGGATTGGTATTCACATTCAAGGACTCACCGACGAGCTGGCTCAAAGCTATGGACTTAAAGAGCCCATGGGCGCATTGGTAGCAGAGGTCGTCGAAGGCGGTCCGGCAGAGGATGCTGGCATTCGCGAAGGCGATGTGGTTGTTGAATTCAACGGCAAACAAGTCAAAAACAGTCGAGATCTGCCGCTCTTCGCGGGGCTCATTGGCGTGGGTAAATCTGTGCCTCTTACGGTCATTCGGGGCTCTAAACGCAAGCGACTCAAGATTACCATGGGCGCTTTTCCAGAAGATATTCGGGCAGCTGGCGCTCAACAAGAGCCAGAAACATTGTCCGGTAAACATGCCATTGGTTTACGCGTGTCAGACCTGACTCAAGAGCTGCGTGCTCAATACAAAATTAAGCGAAAGAGCGGCGCGATTATTAAAGAAGTAAAGCCTGGTACCCCCGCTGCACGCTCAGGTCTGCAGCCCGGTGATATCGTGCTCAAGCTCAACGGCAAAAGTGTCAAAAACGCTCGTGAAGTGGTTACTGCATTCAAGTCACTTGGTTCCGGAAAAATCGTCCGGATGCAGATCGCCCGCGGCTCCAGCCGACTCTACCTCGCCTTGAGAACCCCTTAAGTTCAAAGTCTACAAAATTCGGAGGCTCGGCCAGACTTAGACGTGTCCCGAGCAGCCCCAATAAACGTTCTATTACAGTGACTTACGGGCGCCAGATCTCTTCCTTAGATTAATTAGAAATAGATCAACCGATTGAGGCTCGGCCGGTGTATAAAAGTGTCAGAACCATTCACAAGAGAAGACACATGGCGATTACACGTATTGATTCCGCGAGACCAGCAAGCATCCAAAACCAGGAGCAGGCAAAATCCGTTGAAAATCAAGAGCGCGTTAAGCTCTTTGAAGCTGAGGCATTTGAAAAAGCGCCAGTGGTTAATTTGCAAAACGGCACAAGCCTGCGCATGCCCATGGGTACCGGCAGTGACGAAGCCAAATCCCTAACCGCTCGTCTAACCAAGCTCGACGCAAATCAGACAAACGATTTGATG
>MDSW01136296.1_pt1 | contig 19908 bp, 18 predicted proteins | sample 811171 | NCBI WGS metagenome assembly MDSW01 (sample SAMN05326641, study PRJNA326480) | marine metagenome | isolation source: seawater | place: Atlantic Ocean: North West | collected 2012 | reverse complement strand
CTCTTATAAATACTTATATTTTTTTTTAGCAATATAGGAATTGCTATATGTTGTTTTAATTTGTCAAGTGATGTTTTTAATCTATTAATTTCTTTTTTTTCTATTGCATGTTTCCAATAACTTGCAAAATGCCACTTAATTGCATCTGGTAAATTTTTAGTTCCTATATTCATAGATTTAAGCAGTTTAACAATTTTTTTTCTCAATTTTACATTTTCTACTTTAAAAATAAAAGTATCAAATGAAGGTAAAGTATCAAGATGACATTTTCTGACTTTAAATTTTTTTGAAATAATGTGGTTTAAAACTGAATACCTTTTTTTGTTTTCTTTTAAAATAAAATTAATTTTTTTAATTTGTGCCAACCCTACTGCAGCCTGCAATTCGGACATTCTATAATTAAATCCAGCCAATTTAACGGTGTCCATACCTCTTGGATATTTGGGATTTAACTGATGACCATGATCATGATATTCTTTGGCTGAAATAAATATTTTTTTATCATTAGTTAAAATTGCTCCTCCTTCACCAGTAGTAATATTTTTTCCATGATCAAAACTTAAAATTCCTGCATCTCCTATTGTACCAAGATATTTATTATTATATTTTGCCCCTACTGCCTCACAATTATCCTCAATCATAAAAATTTTATTTTTTTTACAAATTTTAATTATTTCTTTTATATTAACTGAAAAACCGAGCATATGTACTGGCACTATAGCTTTAGTTTTTTTTGTAATTCTTTTTTTTAAGTCATTAGGACACATATTCAAACTATCATCAATTTTAGTAATTATAGGTTTTGCGCCACAATCTAGTATAGCTTCAATTGTTGCAATAAAATTAAATGATTGAGTAATTACTTCGTCTCCAGGCTTTATGCCTATAGCCTTCAATGCCACTTTAATTGCAGCTGTACCTGATGAAACAACTTGACACTCTTTTGAATTAAACTTTTTTTTTAATCTTTTTTCGAATTGCCTAACTCTGAAAATATTATTCCTCAATTTTTCAAAACCATGCGCAAACATTACTCCATTGCTTTTATTGAAAATTTCTAAAATATTTTTTTTTTCTTCTTTTCCTATTAACTCAAATCCTGGCATATTTTATTTAACTATTTATTTTTGTTAATTTTTATTTTGATCTACTGTATATCTTTTACTATATATCTTTTGAAAGAATAAATACCTAAAAAAAATGAAACCAGCAACAAATATAATTGGAATCAATTGGCAATGTAATTCGAGCGCGTGCCTTATGATAAATGGAAAAATTGTTGGAAGTGTAAGTGAGGAAAGATTTACTAAAGTAAAAAATGATGAAAGATATCCAAGACATGCAATAAATTGGCTTCTAAAAGAGTTCAAATTAGAAAGACAAGATATAAATGCAGTATGTTATATTTCGACTATTTGGTCGCCATCACCAATTCTTTTAAGACATTATACAAAATTTAAAATAAAAGATTTTGTTAACGAACAACATAAGTATTGGAGGGAAAAAATATACAAAAACAAAAATCAGTCAATTTTAAAATTATTTAAAAAAAAAATTGATTTTAATCAATACCCTGGAAAAAAGTACTGGTCTAAAATTTACAATTTATTGAGTGTAACTAATGATCATATTTCAAATAAAAAATTAGAGAAGATTGGTAAAATAATAAGATCAGATGTAGTAGTTAAGCATTTACATATAGATAAAAATAAAATTTTTTTTATTGATCATTCGTCAGGTCATGCTGCATGGGCATATTATTCAAATAAAGTAAGCAACAAAAAAAAATTATTAGTTTTAACACTTGATGCTTTTGGAGATTTCATAAATTATTCTGTTTTTCAATTTAATAATCATAATAGCATAAAAAGAATTATTAAAGGAGGGAACTCTATAATTGCTAGATTGTATAGATATACAACTCTTCTTTTGGGATTTAAACCAGATGAACATGAATATAAAATTATGGGAATGGCTCCATATGCTAAAAAAAAATATTACGAAGACCTTTTAAATATATTTAAAAAATTTCAAAGTGTTAAAGGTACAAATTTTTTTAATAAAAAAATGCCTAAAGACTTATATTTTGAAATTAAGGAAAAAATTGAAGGATTTAGATTCGATAGTGTCTGTGGAGCTCTTCAGGAGTTTACTGAATATCTATGTAAAAATTGGTTGGTAAATTTAAAAAATAAATATAATACAAAAAATTTTATGTTAGCTGGTGGAGTGGCTATGAATGTAAAAAATAATTTAAATATTACAAACATTAAAGGTATTAAAAATTTTTTTGTTCCTCTCGCCCCAGATGATACGAGTCTTTCAATGGGAGCTGCTTATTATTATAACTCTATAATTTTAAAAAATAGAAGTTATCCAATAAAAAATGCATATCTTGGTCCTAAAGTAATCTATTCAAATATCAAAAATAAAAAAAATAAATTTGTAATTAAAACAAATAATATAAATGAAGAGGCGTCTAAACTACTTCATAATGGAAAAATTTTAGGAAGAATTTCTGGAAGAGCTGAGTTTGGGGCAAGAGCACTAGGAAATAGATCAATTATCGCAAATCCAAAAAATATGATTTCTATAAAAAAAATAAATGAAACAATAAAAAATAGAGATTTTTGGATGCCTTTCGCTGCATCAGTTTTAGAAATAAAAGCAAAAGAATATTTTAAATTAAAAGATAAACATTCAAATTATGAGTATATGACTAAATGCGTTGAAACAACATTAAAGGGTCAGGATCTTTTCCAAGCTGCGATCCATCCTTTTGATAAAACATGTAGACCTCAAATTATTTTAAAAGGAACTAATCCTAATTATGAGGATTTAATAAAAAAGTTTGGAAAAAAAAGTGGCGTATATGGCCTTCTAAATACATCTTTTAATCTACATGGATATCCAATAGTCAATGATTTGGAAGATGCATTAAATATTTTTGAAAATTCCAATTTAGACGCTTTGATAATTAACGAAAAACTATTAATTAAAAATTAGTTTGATTTATTTTTTTAGTATCTTTTGAATATCTTTGTGCCAATTTTTTTTAAATCCAAGTGCCTTGTCATCAATAATTAAATCATAGCTTATTTTTCCTAATTTAAGTTCATGAAAATTTAGACCCCAATTTTTTAATTGTCTAAAGGTAGATTTATAACCTTGCTTTTTAGCTAATTTAACATTGTCATTATTTCTACCCATATATCTTGAAGTATATATTTTAATTTTGTAATCATAATATAATTGATTAATTAACTTTATAACTTTTTTGTTTGGCTTAGCCTTTAAGTAGTTTCTTTTTATAGTTTTGCAAATAACGCCGTCTAGATCAAAGCATAAGATTTTTTTTTTCATGAATTTAATTAAATATTATCAAATAAATATTTGTTAAGCATAAAGCTTTACTTTATTTGAGTTAAATTTTTATTTTTGTTTATTGTATAAATTTTATTACATAATTCGAGTGAACTTGGCCTATGAGAAACAAAAATAAATGTTTTTTTTCCTTCTAAAACTTTAAGAGCGTTTATTAATTTATTTTCCGTATCTATATCTAAATTACTTGTGGCTTCATCAAAAACTACAATATCTGAATTTTTGTATAAGGCTCTTGCAATTGAGATACGCTGCCTTTGACCTCCAGATATTGACAATCCTTTTTCTCCAACTTCAGTATTCTCAAGATTTTGTCTATTATCTATCATAAGATTTAATTGTGACGTAGCCAATGCATATTTTAATTTTTTATAATCTATATCTTTATTATCTGCCTCTAAAGCCACATTTTTAGCAATTGTATCATCAAATAAATACACTTCTTGACTTACTAATGAAAATAAATTTTTCAGACTTGTGTATTTATTTGTCACTTCTTTTTTATCAACAAATATTTTTCCAGAATTTGGCTTTATTAAGCCTAAAATTATATTTAATAAAGTTGTTTTTCCTGACCCAGACTCACCTATTATACCAATAATATCTCCTTTATTTATTTCTAATTTAATATTAGTTAATACATTTTTGTCCTTATCATCATAAGAAAAATTTATATTATCAAATTTAATTGATTTAAAATTCTTAAAATTTTTATTTGATTCTTCAAGAATTTTTGAAGTAGTATCATTTATTATTTCTTCATATATTCTATTAATTGCAGGAGCTCCAAATTTTAAGTTTTGAGCTGAAACCATTATTTTTGATACTGAAGGGATTAATCTTAAAGTTGCTGCAGCGTACAATGCTATAATTGGTATTATACTTATTAAGTTTGCATTTGAATTTATAGAAACAAATAAGATCCCTAAAATTAATATTATTACAATATATTCTAATAAAACTCTGGGCAAAAATTGAACAACATCATTTTTAAGTAACAATAATTGCATATTTTTTTGATCTTTACTAAAAATATTTAAAAAAAAATTTTCTTTATGAAATATTTTTATAATTTTAATTCCATCAAAAATTTGAGATAAATTTTTTAATAATTTTTCAGCTAGGTTTTGACGTTTTTTCCCCCATTTCCTAATTTTTCCTTTCGTAATTGATAAAAATAAAAAAATAAAAATTGAAAAAAGAGCTATTATTATAACCGTTGCTTTTAAATCTGCATATAAAAGTAAACAAACAATAGAAATAAAAAAGACCATTTCAGAAACTATTACAATTAAAGGAGAAATATACCAATCAACAAAAGCCGATCCTTCTGTATATAAAGTAGATATCATTTTAGAATTTTTATTTTTTATAAAAAATTCATACTCCGAATATAAATATTTCTTTATAATTTTAAGAGTTATATATTTAATCAGAGAAAAATTAAATTTAACGTGAAAATATTTGAACAATATTGATAATATTAATTTTAATGTATAAAGAAAAAAGAAAATTATTAATAAAGTTTTTAAAAATTCAATATTATTTGCAGAATTGAATTTTTCATAAAGAAAAAATATTATTTTTTGTTCTTTAATTAAATCGGGCTGAACTATAACACTCACTATTGGCACAATTAATCCTAAACTTAATATTTCAAGAATAGTTTGGAATAAATTTAGAACAATTATCAGTAACATTATATTTACATTTCTCGCACCTAATATAATTTTTACTTTTTTAAATTTTTTCATTTTAGAGATTATTAATTAAGTATTTATTTGAAATTGTACAGAGGGTTTTATCAAAAAATTCTATATTTATAAATTTATTATTTTTAATCAAATACTCACGTCTTAATTCAAAATATTTTTTATTTAAACTAGTGTCTATTTTATTGCCTTTGAAATTATATTCATAAAATTCAATTAAGGACTCTAAAATTTCATCTTCTGAATTTTCAACTAATTTTATTTCATTATTTTTTTCAGCTATTGATAAATTTTCAAAACTCATTAAATCTTTTTTAAACAATTCCTCAATTTTTATTAAATTATTTGTTTTTGAGGAATAGACTTTTTTAAATAATAAAAAATTATTTAATTCAGTACTTAAGGTTAGCGCAACATGATCTACTTGATTTATAATAATTTTTTTTTTATTAAATAACTCTGGTATAATTCCATGAGAAGCGCTAGAGCCAAAATAAAAATTACAATTTGCATAGCTGTTATTTAGATAAAACTGGTTTTTTTTATCATCACAAAAATTAAAATAATTTTTATTTAAATAGTTAAATTTTCTCATAGTTGGATCTCCGACTTTAAAAACCTTAAAATTTTTGCCAATTAAGAAATCTAAAGATTTTTTACACTTATAAACATCTGATGCATATGATGTTGAAATGCTTTTTAATTTGTCATAATTGCTGTCTTTAATGCAAAAAGTAACAAATTTGTTTTTATCATAACCATAGCTATAAAGATTTGAAAAGTCGATTTTTTGACCAATTATATCTTTAATTTTGAAATTTATTTTTTTTAAAAATAAATCTTTATCATCATGTTTTTCAAAATGATTATGCCTGTTAGCATAGCCAAAATAATCACAAACAGCATATTTAAAAAAGTTTTGAAAAAAAATCCACAATCTTAATTTTCTTAAAATTAATAAAATTAATAAATTAAAATTTAAAATAACTGACAGTAAAATACAAAAAAATTTTTCAATAATTGAATATTTGTAAAAAATTTTTAATACAAGATTAAAATTATATATTTTAAAAAAATTTTTTTCATGTAAATTTATTAATCCTATAACTAATAAATTTTTTTTTTTTTTTAATTCACAAAATTTTAAACCATAAATTAAGGTTTGATAAAAACCTCCAAATGAATAGGTTTTTGGGGTTATCAAAAGGTAACCCATTTTATAAAATATAAAGCTTATAAATTGATTAAAAAAAAACATAACTAAATTTTTAAAGTGAAAAAAAGGTAATACGTATTTTTGTAACTTTTTTAAATTTAAAAAACTAATTCTTTAAATAGAAATAATTAATTTTGTCTGAAATAAATTTGATCTCGGTCTTTTTTAAAAATTGATTTATAGGTAAAGTTAAAATTCTTTTTGCTTGTCTTTCGGTATTTTTAAAACTCCCTTTATTATATCCTAAAAATTTAGAAGCAGGTTGAAGATGAATTGGTATTGGATAATGTATAGCTGTTTGAATTTTATTTTCTTGTAAATATTTTTTTAACTGATCTCTTTTATCAACTTGTATTACAAATGTATGATAAGTATTGTATTGATAATTTTTTTCATGAGGAATAAATACATTATTTTGATCTAAATATTCTTTATAAATATTTATATTTTTTCTCCTTTTTTCTATAATATTTTTCAAATTTTTAAGCCTGTAATTTAATACAGCTGCTTGTAGATTATCCATTCTCGAAACATATCCAAAGTTTCTTATTTTGTTTCTATTTGCCATCCCATGATTTCTTAACTCAATTACTTTTTCATAAATTTTTTTGCTATTTGTGGTTAAATATCCAGCATCTCCAAATGCATTAAGATTTTTTAGTGGATGAGCAGAAAAACATCCAACATCACCTAACGAACCAGAAGGTTTGTTATGATACATAGAGCCAATTGATTGAGCGGCATCTTCAATTACTGGAATATTGTATTTTTTTGCAATTCTATTAATTTCATTCATCTCTGAAATTCTTCCAGTTAAATGAACTGGCATGATTGCCTTGGTTTTTTTTGTTATAGCTTTTTCAAGTAAAGCAGGATCTATATTTTGATCAGAAAGCACATCTACAAATACTGGTTTTGCACCTAAGTGTACAATTGTTGATACAGAAGCTATAAATGAATTAGGTGTAGTGATTACTTCGTCGTCTCTTCGCACTCCTAATAAATGTAGGCCAAGAGTAAGTGCGTCTGTTCCGCTGTTTAAGCTAGCGGCATATTTTGTAGCACACAATTTTGAAATTTTTTTTTCAAATTTATTAATATTTTCTCCGCCTACCCAATTTCCACTTTCTAATGTCTGATCAATAATTCTCAATAGAAATTTTTTTTCTTTTTTCCACTGTAGTTTTAGATTTACGTAAGGTATTCTCATATTTATTTTTTAAAATTTTACTATTTCATTTATTTTATGACTGAAATTATTTTAAGATAGAATTTTTTCAGAAGGCTGCAACCAATCACATCTATTGCATGCTTCTACAGTTCCATGATTTTTAATTACTTTTTTAAACTTTTTAAATTCTTCATCAAAAATGATATCTTTTATAGTTTTTTCTCTTACGTTTCCGACTGGAACAGCTAAACAAGGGAATACATTTCCATCGTTATTAATATGTACACTTGCCCATGGTTGGGAACAGGGTAAAAATTTTTCTTTTATATGAGCTTTAGAATTTAATACATCCAATCTTTTTTCATCTATAGGCTTGTCATCCCCGATCAATTCAACAACTTTTGGCTTAGAAAATGCAACTTTATCATTTTTGAAATTATATTGTTTGATTAAATTAAATTGTTTTTTAATTATTTCCCAATTTTTATATTCATAAGCAGAACTTTTGCCGAAAATATCATCAAAATGATACATGTAATCACAACCTAAAATTGGTGAACCTTTAAGAAATTGATAACTATGAGTATCACACTGAAGGTCTTCAACACAGTACTTGTGGATGTCTAATAATTCGTTTGCATTTTCATCTAAAACACATGTTTTTGCATCAAGAATACATGAGGTATGACCTAGTTCAATTTTTCTTTTTTGAAAATAAAGCATCATTTTTTCTGCATGAGACCATTTTTCATCCCATTTTGTTTCATTTACATTTGCTAGCTTTCTTATCATATTTTTCCTATTATCTATTGAAATAGATAAAACTTTGAAATTTTTTGAAGACAACAAAATATCAATTAGTTTTTCTGATAAAAGAAGACCATTGCAAATTATATTGCATTCATGTCTTTTTACTACTTCTAAAAATACTTTTTCAAAATCTTTAAGAGTTAAAGGTTCTCCACCTGTAAGTGTTATTCTAGAATTTTCTGGCAATTGTTTTATGATTTTAATCCAATCATTGGCATTTAAAGAATTTTTAAGTTTTGTTCTATGCTGATAACAAAAATCACAAGCCAAATTACAAAGATTTGTTAATACAAAACAATATCTTTTAGGCATTATATCGCCTCTTACATAAGCTTTTTTTCTGAATTCCTCTATTTCTGTCGCAAATTTTTGTTTCCAGGCAAGATCTTGTTTATAATTTTTTTCCATTTTATAAATCTTATTTAGATTTTTTTTACTACTTCTCTCATCCAAGGTCCCATGTCTTTATAATGTGCAGTTGTTATAATATTATCATCAATAACAGCTGGTTCATCAGTATAGATTGCACCTGCATTTATAAGATCATCTTTCATACTATAGTAACCTGCAATTTTTCTCTTATTTACAACTTTAGCAGATATTAAAAGTTGTGCTCCACTACATATGCAGGCAATTATTTTCTTTTTTTCATTAAATTTTGAAATGAAATCTATTATTTTTTTTTCCTGTCTAACTTTTTCCATTGCTTTCACGCCACCTGGTAAAACTAAAATCTTATAATCATCAACTTTTATTTCTTCAATTTTTTTTACAACTTGATCTTTGTTTGGTGGTAAAGTAGTACCCAAAAAACCTTTTACTGGTTTACCTTCTAACAAACAAACATCAACTTCCAATCCAGCTTCTAGAAGCCTATAATAAGGATATATAAATTCATGATCTTGCGCTAAATTTCCTGAAATAATTAATGCTTTATTCATATACTAAAATCTCTATAACATATTTTCTTTTATTTCGTGAGCTGTTAAAAAAGGGTACATATCTTCAAATTTTGTAGCTAAAGTTTTACCATTTGCTAACCTTCTATTAATTGCTTTAGGCATTTGCTCTTGTTCATCATCTAACATAAGTTCACAAATCACCGGTCCTTTTGTATTTAAAACTTTTTTTACATCATTTTTAAGTGTTTTAGTGTTTTTTAATTTAACATAAGAAATTCTATGAGAATCTGCTATTTTATTATAATCTGGAAAAGATAAACCGCTACCAAAGTCGGATCCCATAATTCTACTTTTAAAACCTAACTGTTGGGTTTGTTTAATCGTTAAATAGCCACCATTGTTATAAATAAATATTTTGATTGGCAATTTATTATGCATAACAGTTGCCAATTCTTGGATATTCATTTGTAAACCACCTTCGCCAGTTAAACATATAATTTTCTTTTTTTTTTTTGCATAACATGCCCCTATAGCTGCGGGCAAGCCCCAGCCCATAGGAGCATGACCTGAATTAGTATACAATTTTTGGCCTCTTTTGATATTAAATGCTTGATGAGTGCCTACAAAAGATAGACCCATATCAGTTACGACCGTATCTTTCTTATTGAGTAGTTCAGACAAACATTCAATAAAATAATATGAATTTATAGTTTTTTTTTGATTTCTAAACTCTTGTAAAACTATTGGATATTTTTTTCTAATTTCTTTACAATATTTTAACCAATCTTTAGAAAGATTAATTTTTTTTGACATAAATTTATATAAATACTTCAAAAAGTATTTAGCATCACAACAAATTTTAATATTTGGTTTCGTTCCATTTTTTTTTAATTCATTAATATCTATATCAACCATTACTTTTTTTGCTTTTCTTGCAAAATCGATGGAATGGTAGCCTGTAACCATAAAAGGCAATCTTGTGCCAATAGATATATGTAAATTACAATTTTGTATTATAAAATTTGTACCTCTTTCTGCAAAGGCTCCAGGTCTACCAATATACGAGGTATTGTTTGACTCAATTAGATCTGATGCATTCCAGGTTAGCGCAAAAGGAATTTTGTGTTTATTTATTAATTTTCTTAAATAATCTTGTCCTCCTGAAATTTTTACACCTTGACCAAGATGCAGTACTGGTCTGTCATATTTTAAAAAAAGTTTTGCAATATTTCTTATTTTTTTTTGTAAAGCTTTGTGATTTATATTGTCTTTATTTGGTTTAAATCCAATTAATTTTTTTTTGTCAATGTTTGCATTTTGAATATTTGCAGGTATGTCTATCCAAACTGGTCCCGGTCTTCCGTTTGTTGCTAAAAAATAAGCTTTCTCTAGATGATATTTTATCTTATTTGGGTTTGTTAACATAACAGAATATTTTGTGAAATTTTTTACCATATTAACTATATCGATCTCTTGAACGCCGACTTGTCTTAATTTAGTTTTTTGAATTGTTTGATTTAAATATACTTGGCCAGATATAAATATTGTTGGAATAGAGTCTATCCAACAACATGCCACCCCTGTTGTACTATTTGTTCCTCCTGGACCAGTTGTAACTATTGCTGCCCCAGGTTTATTCTTGAATCTTGAATAACTCTCAGCTGCAAATGATACTGCTTGTTCATGATGACAGGAAATATATTTCAATTTTTTTGCCTTGTATAAAGCATCACACAAATATATTGATCCGCCTCCGCTGACTGTAAAAATAGTATCTATTTTTTTACTTTTTAGGAATTCGATTACATAATCTGCTAGTCTCATATAATAAATTACATTAATATTTTTACTTATACACCGAGTGATTTTGCTGATGAAAAATAATAATCTCCAGTAAATTTAATTTTCTTAAAAAGCATTTTCCATTCTTTTTTTAAGAGAATGCTAGTTCCAATAAGTGTCCATCGATAAAATTTGTTTCTTTCTGAGTCATTTTCACCAGAGGCTAACACGATATAACTATTTTTAGACACTCTTTGAATTTCCTTTAAAGACTTAATAACATCACCTAAATTTTGCATATAGAGAGAATTAAATGCTATTACAAAATCAAAATATTTATTTTTAAAAGGCAAATTGTAATATTGGGACTGAATTAATTTGCTTTTACAATTAACTGCTTTTTTTAAAGGGTATGGATGATTTTCAACTCCATAAGATTTAATACCTGGAAGAAGAATATTTAAATCTTTTAATAAAAATCCTTTTTTACAACCAAGATCTAAAACTTTTGATTTTTTTGTCAGTTTATATCTTTTAATTAATTTTGGTAACAATGTTTGCCACCTTCCATCATATTTAAAGCCACCGTAACCATCTAGTCTATTTCCATCATAATATTTTTTTTCAAGCTGCCAAGCATTGTATTTATTTATAACTGATCTTTTTTTTGCAACTTTTGATCTAACTTTAATTTTTTTTTTGAAGTATCCTATATCTAAGTGTCTTCCCATTTTATGTCCTTTTATAATTTAATCAAAATCCTGCCTGCTTTACCACTTCTAAATAATTTTAAAGCCTTATTTATTTCTTTTAAAGAAAACTCATGAGTAATCAATTTATTTAACTTAATTTTTTTATTTTGTACTAATCTTACATAACGAGGAATATCTTTATCTGGTATTGTATCGCCACCATGAGAAACTGATAAAGTTTTATTAAAAGCTAAAGGCAGAGTATAAATTGATATTTTTTTATCAGGTACTCCAACAAAGACAGTTTTTCCTGTATTTGGTGTCACTTCATAAGCCTTTTCCATAAGTTTATGCTTACCCGTTGTCTCAAAAACTACTTCTGGCTCATTATCATTTAATATTCTAGAAATTTTTTTTTTAATATTTTTATCGTATAAAATTCCATGGGTCATCCCAAAGTTTTTTGCAATTTTCAATTTACTTTTATGAACATCAATTCCAATTATTGGATAAGCAGAAACCAAAGAGCTTGCATAAGATATATTTAATCCCATTCCTCCTAAACCAAATATTAATACTGATTGACCAATTTTTACTTTTGCATCATTGTTAACTGCTCCAAATCCTGACGTTACTGCACAGCCAAAAAGTGCTGCAATTTTTAAATCAAAATTCTTTGGTATTTTTGTAAGTCGATTTTCAGATATAATTGCTTTTTCATTAAAAGTTGTAACCCAACCAGCATTGATCTTTCTACCTTTCCATAAATATTTTGGTGTGGCACTTTGAATTCCTGAGCTTTTTCTCCAATGCAAAACAACATGATCTCCTGGTTTAAAATTTTTTACACCTTCTCCAATTTTTTCAACTTTTCCAGACCCTTCATGGCCTAATAAATGAGGTAAAAATTTATCTTTTCCTTTTACTGCATCTATTTCATTAATTTGTGCTCCACATATACCACTATAAAAGATTTTAACTTGAACTTGTCCATAACTCAAAGTATTAGGCAATTTTACTTCATCAACGATAAGTGGTTTTTTGTTTTTAACTAAAATAGCTGCTTTCATTTATTTTCTTTTTTATAAAAATTTTTAACTGTTCTAATTACATAATTTATTTCTTTACTGCTTAGGTGTTGATCGCATGGAAAAGTAATAATTTTTTTTGTATGTTCGTCCGTTATTGGAAAATCTCCCCTTTTATGTTTTAGATACTTGAGGTTTTCCTGTAAATACATTGGTTTCGGATAATGAACTTTTGCTTCAATCCCATTTTTTATACAATAATTAAGCAGTTTATCCCTATTTTCAGCAAAAATAACATATAAATGATAAACTATTTTATAGTTTCTCAGTCTTTGTGGTATTGATATCTCTTTAACTTTGGAGAATTCGTCATCGTATTTTTTTGCATTTTCTATTCTTTTTTGAGCAATTTTTTTTGCTTTAGGTAAAAGCCAGTTTCCAACAACTGCTTGAAAAGTATCAAGACGGCTATTGTAACCACAAATTTTGACAGTGTCCCTATCTATTAATCCATGGTTTCTGAGCAAAATTAATTTATCATAATATTTTTTATTATTTGTAGTTATAATACCACCATCAGACCAAACATTAATATTTTTTAAAGGATGAAGTGAAAATGCCCCAAATTCTCCCCAGGTGCCGGCATTTTTTTTATTAATATTTGCTAATATAGATTGGCAAGCATCTTCCACTATAGGTATTTTATATTTTTTTGAAATTTTCATTAACTTGGGCATATCGGTCATATAACCAGTAAAATGAACTGGCACAATTGCTTTAGTTTTTTTTGTAATTTTTTTCTCTATCATTGTTACATTCATGCAAAAAGTATTATCACAATCAACAAAAACTGGCTTAGCACCAATCTCTGTAATAGCACCAATTGTTGCAACAAATGTATTAGCAGCTGTAATTACCTCATCTCCACTTTTAACATTTAAAGTCTTTAATGCTAGTTTAATTGCGTCTGTGCCTGAATTAACTCCAACTGCAAATTTTGTACCAATTAATTTTGCAAAATTTTTTTCAAAGATTTTAAGTTCTTTGCCTAATGTAAAATCACCTGTGTAAACAAATCTTTTTAGTTTTTTCCACAAATCATCACAATTTGAAAATTGCTGCCTTAAATAGGAGTATCTTATTTTCATTTAATTTTTTTCACATTCAATATTAATAAAGGTTTATTTATCTTATATTTTTTTGATAAAATTTTTAATGTACTTGATTTAACTATTTCTCCGTATGAAATTACTTCTTGATTTTTTTTATCAGTAATCTTTCCTTCTAATATTGCTGTTGAAGAATTTGCATCTTGTACGGAAATATTTTTTAAATTTTTAGTTTTTTCTATGCTTATCTCAACACCATCTAATTGATAAGTGTTGCTTTTTTTGCTTGAAGGTTTTCTAAATTTTATTAAATTAGGTTTAATTGTCGATGTGAATTTGCTTCCTTCATAATCTTTATTTTTTCTACCATATTTATCTTCAAATCTTATTAGATCATTTTTTTTATATGGGGTCTCAAATTCCAGAGCACTCATGCCTTCTTTTGAAATAGCTTTTAAAGAGTGAAATAAACCGGGCCTAAAAACTAATCTTGATAAACTTTTAAAACGTTTTTTATTTTTTTTATAGATACCAATTTGAACAAGTGCTGTACCTTTTAAAATTATAAAGCCAGTTTTTTTTTTTGGATGACAATGCAATGAGGTGCTTTTTTTATTATTAATATGAACATAGGTAATAGCTAATCGATTCGAAGAATTATAAATAACATATTCATAACCCCATGGTTTTTTAACTATTCTATTTGAATAAAAGTTTTTTGAAATTGCCATTCTAAACTAAATTAATTGATTGCATTCTTTTAATATTAAAATATTTTTCATCTTCAAATGAATTGATGATTAGTTTTTTTTCAAAAGCTTCTTTTAAGTCCATAACTGCATCTTTAATAGTTAATTTTGTATTGAAACCAAGTATTTCACTTATTTTTTTACAACTCACATGGTAAGATCTGTTGTCATCAGAAGCTGATTTAACTATTTCTATATCGTCTCCTATAACATCTTTTACATTATTGGCTAATTCATTTACAGTTTGGTTCTTATAGCCTACGTTAAAAATCTCACCATTAATTTTTTTATAATTTGCATTAAGAATTGCAAAATAAGAGTCAACCATATCATCAATATGTACGTTAGGCCTTAGTTGATCTCCCCCAAATACTTTGATCTTCCTCTTATGAAAAGCATGATTAGTTAAAATGTTTACAACTAAATCTAATCTTTGTCGTCTAGCATATCCACAAACCGTTGATGGTCTTATTGTTGTTGTAATAAAATTATCTGATTTATAATTGTTTAAAATTTGTTCACACTGCCCCTTAAATTTTGAATAATCAGTCAATGGTTCTAATTTCATATCCTCTGTTACATCTTTTTCTTTCTTGATACCGTAAACAGATGAGGAGGAAGCATAAATAAATTTATTTACATCACATTCTCTACTTATTTTTACGAGTGGTTCAAATGCATCTAAATTTATTGATTTGCCTAACGTAGGATTTAATTCAAAGCTTGGATCATTGGAAATACAAGCTAAGTGTATTACAGCCTCCTGGCTTGATAAAACTTTTTTCAAAAGTTCTTGATTTCTTATATCACCTTTAATTTTTTCTAAATTTTGATGATCGTCCAGCACATCTTCACCATAAATCATTAAATCTAAAACTTTTACATGATGCCCGCTCTTCAAAAGCTTTGGAACTAATTTTGATCCAACATATCCGGCACCTCCGGTAACCAAGATTTTCATAAAAAATTATTTTTTTTTAACCTTAATTTGTTTAATTTAGACCAAGAAGTTTTAGTGCTATCTATAATTTTAGCACTCTTAAAAATTTTGGCTTCTTTAATGCAGCTTGTTAAAAATTTTTTACCTTTTCCAGATATATTTTCTAGTGCAAAATGAAATTCCACATTCTTCATATTTTTTATCAAGCTGTTAACTCTATTTTGTTTTTGAGGCAATTGGTGAATTGAGCATAAAATTACCAATTTTAATTTTTTTTTTTTATGTGTCCATTGAGTCGTTGCTAAAGAATCTGACATGAAAGGCTCAGGTATAATCTCCTCTACTTTAATTTTATTTTTTTCAGCATAAAAATTTAAAATCATATTTTGACCATTTCCAGGAATCTTAAAAGGACCTATGTTCATATCTGTATTAATAATAGCTTTTGTCATTAAATTAAGATTAGGATGGTAAACGATAATATTTTAGGTAATCAGTATTTTTTTGTAGAAGCGGCTTGCTAAAGCTTTGAAATCTTACGTTACAAGCAATTCTAGCTAAATTTGAATTAAATGGTATGTTTCCATGTAAAACAAAAGGATTAAAAATAATAGCCTCGCCAAATTTTAATTTAGGTGGTTTTTTCTTACCCATAAGATTTAAAACTCGAGGACTATTCACTAATCCTTTTTTTTCCTCTTCTTTCATGATTTTTAAAGAAGTTTTTAAATCAAAATGGTATGCACCACCTTCATCATTAATTTCATGAAGTGGAGCCCAAATAACATAGGTAAATGGAGAAATTCCAGAAATCATTTCATAATGAGCTACCTGCTTAGCTTGATTTTTTCCTGGCACATTTATTGTTGTATGAGCCCTTCTTTGAACAAAAAGCTCTTTACCACATAGTTCCTTAATTAAGTTTGGGAATGATTTTATCATTAATTCAGATAAATTCTTATTAAATGTAATAAAATTAATCATTGATTTATTAATTTCAGCTTTATTCATTTTTGCAAAATATTTCCTTACATCTTCAATAGTTTTTTTTTTTGAGTTTGATACTCTAATATTTTTGATAAATGAATTTTGTAAAGCTTTAAAAATTTTAAAATTTTCGACTTTGCAAACTGCATAACCATTTTTATTTAGTTGGCTGATTGTGAATCTATGTTTCATTGCAGTTTCTATATACAAGGATTGGGGTCTGATAAATGTATTTCTTCAATTTCATTTAAAATTTTACTAGAAAGTTTATGATTTATGCTACTAATATCCTCTTTTAGCTGATTTAAATTGGTCGCCCCAATAATATTACTTGTTACAAAAGGTCTGCTATTGACAAATGCATGTGCAAGCACAGATGGTGAAATTCTATATTTCTTAGCTATTTTTAAATACTTATCAATTGCAATTTCTCCTCTTTTTGTGTGATGTCTTGAAAATCTTTTGGGCCACAGTGTATATCTGCTATTTTTAGGGAGCTTATTATTTGAGTATTTTCCACTTAATCTTCCGCCCGCTAACGGAGAGTAGGCAAGTAATCCACAATTTTCTCTAATTGATACTTCTGAATTAGCTATATCAAATAATCTGTTAACAAGACTGTAGCCATTTTGTATAGACATAACCCTTGGTAGTTTTTTATCTCTTGAGACATTTAAAAATTTTAAAACTCCCCATGGGGTTTCATTAGATAACCCTAAATGTCTAATTTTACCGGCTTTAATCAAATCCTCAAAGTTTTCTAAAACCTCCTCAATTGGAGTCCAAAAAATATCTTTTGGATCATATTTGTAATCCATTTGTCCAAATACTGGAACATTCCTTTCAGGCCAATGCAACTGATACAAATCAATATAATCAGTTTTTAATCTTTTTAAGCTATTGTTAACTGCTGCATTTACATTTTTTTTATCAAATTTTAAATATTTTTGTCCTTTTCTAATCCAACTTAAACCAGTTGCTCCAACACCTTTGGGGTGACCAGAGGCAATCTTTGTTGCTAAAATTATTTTATGTCTATTTCTATTTTTTTTCATCCAACTTCCTATATATTCTTCAGACCTACCTGATGTTTTTTTTTTGGGGTAAATAGGATAAATTTCAGCTGTATCAAAAAAATTTATTCCCTTATCAAATGCTAGATCCATCTGGTCAAAGGATTCCTTTTTTGAATTTTGTTCACCAAAAGTCATGGTTCCTAAACCCAAAGCACTAACTTTAAGGCTAGTTGTCCCAAGTTTTCTATAAATCATCTCTTAAATTTACCATCTGTGATGAACATCTGGTTTGATAATTTCATCATAAATTTTTTTTATTTTTGGCATTAAATCGTCAATTTTTTCTAAATCAGAAGTACGTGTATTGATTTCTACCTGAGATTTATTAATTGCCCCTGGAATTGCTACAGTGACCTCATTGTGTTGTAAAATCCATTTTAATGCCAGCTGACTCATAGTAAAGTTTGATGGAACAATTTTTTTCAATTTTTCTACAGCTAACAATCCCTTTTCAAAATTAACTCCCGAAAATGTATCGCCAATATCAAAAGCTTCGCCATTAAAATTGTAATTTCTATGGTCATTATCAGCAAATTTTGTATCTTTATTTATTTGACCACTCAATAAACCACTTGCTAAAGGACCCCGTGCTATAATAGCAACGTTTCTTTTTTTTGCCTCTTTTAAAAATCTATCAATTGCTTTTTGTCTAAAAATATTAAAAACAATCTGAATGCTTTTTACATTTTCAAATTTAATTGCTTCCATAGCATCAGATATATTCCAAACACTTAAACCGTAATTGGCAATTTTACCTTTTTTAATAAAATTTTCTAATAATTCATAAGTTTTTGGATCAGCACAATCTTCATGGGGAGGACAATGTAGTTGCAATAAATCAATACAATCTGTATTTAGATTTTTTAGCGATCTATCTATAAACTTCTCCATATATTCAAAATTAAATCCTTTATTGTTTTCTTGATCAAGATCTTTTCCTTTTTTTCTTTGCCCAAGTTTTGTTGTTATATAGATTTTTTCTTTAGTAATTTTTTTTATTTCTGATAAAAATCTTTCACTTCTGCCATCTCCATAAGTATCAGAAGTATCAAAAAAGTTTACTCCATTATCTAAACTCTTTTTTATTAAATCTTTTGCATCAATGTCAGATACATCTCCCCAACACCATCCTATTTGCCAGCAGCCTAATCCAATTTCAGAGACATTCCAGTCAAGATTAGAAAATTTTCTAAATTTCATATGTATTTTTTTTATTTAATTTTAAAGTTATAATATTTTCTTATATCTCAGATTTGAAACAAGTGAGCGATCATAAATGCTTTTGCTCTTAGAATAGCCCCAATTTATTCCTCTATCCTTAGAGGTAATTCTTCTAAGGGTAAATAAATCGCTGTCGTTAATTTTTTTTCTATATTTTGGGAAATTAGACCAATCATCCCATATTGCACTAATTAATTTGCCTCTTATACCATTGCTATATTTTGAGGCTAAAAATAAAATTAAATCAGTGCAACTTTTATATGACGAACCGCCTAATTTTTTTTGTTTTAGAGCTTTTTTATAATAATAAGTTCCTATTTTTTTTGGGCTAGTTCTTAAAATCTCTTCAAGCATATTAGTATTAATTGCTCCAGGCGCTACTGCATTAATATCAATATTATAACCTTTGAGTTCCTCTGATAAATTTTCAACGAAACGAGTTATTCCTGCTTTTGAAACTGCATATCCGCTTATCCTTGGTAATGGACTTGCCGCACCTCCTCCAGAAAGCTGGATTATTTTACCTTTATTTAATTTTTTAAAATGTGGTATTATTTCTTTACATAATAAAACGGATCCAAATAAATTAATCTGAATAGTTTTAATCCAATCTTTCCAATTTACACTTTCAATTGGTCCCTTTGGCCCATAAATGCCTGCATTATTTATTAATATATCAATTTTTTTAAATTTTTTTAATGTAAAGTTCACTAATTTCTTTACTTGATTTTCCGAAGATATGTCTATTTTTAAATAATATAATTTTTGATTTTTTTTTTTTAATTTAAGTAGTTTTTGAAATGATTCTTTTATTCTTTTGGAATTACTAGAACAAATCACTAAATTTGATCCATTTTCTAAAAAACTTTTAGATATTTCGAAACCTATACCTTTACTAGCACCAGTTATTAGAACAACGTTATTTTCAAAATTATATTTAAAATTAATTTTACTTTTTTTTTGTCTTTCTACCATAGAATGTTTAATAAATTGAATTAAGTCCTCTGTTGATCGATGAAAATCTGACTCCAATTTTTTTTTTAATTTTTTCACAGTCCATTAAAATATTTGTTGGTAAAGGAAAATTACTTTTAAAAGAATATTTTTTTTTAATTTTTTTTAAATTTTG
>MDSW01111848.1_pt1 | contig 19909 bp, 18 predicted proteins | sample 811171 | NCBI WGS metagenome assembly MDSW01 (sample SAMN05326641, study PRJNA326480) | marine metagenome | isolation source: seawater | place: Atlantic Ocean: North West | collected 2012 | reverse complement strand
TATTAAAAATCTCTAATTTTAAATAAATCGCTTAATTTTAATGATTAGTAAATTTTTTAATTAGTAATATTAAAAATTTAATAAACAATCTTCCATAAATTACTAACATTGTTGGTGAAATGTCTGAAAACTTAAATAATTTTAAAGCAATATAAAAAAAAGAACCTTTGGCATAGAAAATTGATAAATTTCTTTTATTTAGAAATTTTATTAAATTTTTTTGATTTTTATTCCAAGATAATATTTGACTATTTCTTGTCTTTTTGAATGTGTTTTCTTCATTATCATACTTAAAAAGTTTTAGATGATATCTTAAATTAATTAGATGCAAATTTAGAGCTTTATGCATACAGAATAAGAAATGCTCATAACATCCCCAATCGTAATTAGAACATTCTCTATTGTACTTATAAAGTAAATTAATCTTGTTTTCAGATATTTTGAATAAAAAAAAATCTAAACCAAAATTTATTTTTGTGTGATCAATTTGTTTTCTTTTATAAATATGAATATTTGGAAAAACAGTACAAATAGAATTATTTTTAATATTATTAATTATTCTTTTAAAATTTTTTGAAAATACAATATCTGCTGTACTCCAAATAAACGCATCGTATTTAAGAGGATTTTTTTTTAATACCTCTAGTCCATTTTCTAAAACTATACTTTGAGAATACTTAAAGTTTTTTTTACTAGTATCGTAATTTTTATAATAAAATTTTTTATAAAATTTTTTTACATTTGATTTAACATTTTTTTCATTAAATTGTGTTATACACAAATCAACATTAGAAATTTTTGCAATTTCTTTAAGAAACTTCAACTGAATATCTGTATCTCTAGAAACTTTTTTAAAATTCCTAAACGATGTAATCCACAAAATTTTCATAAATTTTTCTTTTAAAATTTAAAATATACACTATTAATATCCCTAGTATGTCAAATTTTATTGTAACAACTACTATAAATAAGCCCACTGAAGCAATATATAAATTTTCAAAAAAAAAAGATTGGAAAATGATTGTTGTTGGAGATCAGAAAACTGAGCACAATCTTTATAAAAATATTAAAAATATAATTTATCTAACCCCTGAAGATCAAATTAATATAGATAAAAATCTGTCAAAATTAATAGGTTGGAACTGCATACAAAGAAGAAATTTTGGATACATCTACGCATTTAAATTGGGAGCAAAATATATAGCTAGTATTGATGATGACAATATCCCATCAAATAAGTGGGGGAAAATTGATATAAAAAAAAAAAGAAAAATAAAATACTTTTATACCAAAGAAATTGCTTTTGATCCCTTATCAATCTTTAAAACTAACGAAAAGATATGGCATCGAGGCTTTCCACTTCAGCTAATAGATAACAAGATATATAGAACATATAAGTACAAAAATATTTTTGCAGATATTCAAGCAAATTTATGGAATGGTAACCCAGATATTGATGCTATTAATAGGTTGTCCTTAAGAGAGGAAAATTATAAATTTAATAATTCATATTATTATTCCTCAAACAGCTATATGCCCTTTAATTCTCAAAATACTATTTTTTCACGTGAAGTAATAAAAAATTACTTTCTTTTTCCTTTTGTAGGAAGGATGGATGATATTTGGGCATCATATTATGTTCAATCATTAGGATACAAAGTGATATTTGGCCCATCCACAGTAAAACAAGATAGAAATTTACATAATATTTATACTGATTATAAAAATGAAATTATTGGTTATGATAATAATTTACATCTTATAGAAAAATTAAAAGTTAGATCTAGAAATATTAAGCATTTTCTCCCTGAAAGATCATACTTTGCATTTTTGAGATATAAGAAGATTATGAAACAACCAGCATAATGAGCCTGGATACAAAAGGACTTAAATTTAAAGATAAACTTATAGTATCTCTAATATGTTTGTTTCCCTGGGCTATAGTTTCTGGTCCATTTTTAAGTGACGCAATTGTAACCATTTTAAGTATTTATTGCTTATTTGCAATTTTCATAAATAAAGAGTTTTTAAAATTTACAAAAAAAACATTCTCAAAGGAAATAGTTTATTTTTTGCTATTTTACTTGATTATAATATTAAGTTTTTTCAATTCAACAAAAATTGAATCCTCATTTTTGCCTAGTGTGTTTTATATAAGATTTTTTTTATTCAGTTTAATAGTAGTTTATTTTTTTTTTTCAAAAAAAATTGTAATAAAATTTTTATTAATATCTTTAATTTTATTATTTTTTGTTCTTCTTGTAGATGCACTGATTCAATATACTTTTGGAAAAAATTTAATTGGATTGAATGTTAGCTTTTTTGGTGAAAAAGATTCATTAAAGTACGTAACTAGTTTCTTTAGCGATAAAAGGCTCGGAAGTTTCACAGCAAGAATTTTACCAATATGTATTACATTAATATTAATTTTAGAAAATAATTTCATAAAAAAAAATTATTTAAAAGAGTTAATCATATTAATATCTTTCATACTTGTGCTTTTATCAAGTGAAAGAGTTGCAATGGGATATTTTCTTATTTTTATATTTTTTTATTTTTTTACATTAAACAAATATCACCAAAAAATTTTCATATTAGTTAGTTCATTATTTATATTTACAACACTAATTATTTTTCCAAAAAATATTCAAAAAATTTACGAGTCAGTAATTTGGCAATCAAAAGACAAAAAAGATTTTTTTTATTATAAAGCACCTGATAAAAATGTTAGAATAACAGTCACAAAGTCTCAATCGGACAGAATATTATTTTTTTCAAGAAAACACGAGAATATGGTTATTACATCATTTCATATTTTTAAAGAAAATTTATTTTTTGGGACTGGTATAAAAACTTTTAGGATAGAATGCAAAAATTATAACAAGCAGATTAAAGAAAAAGAAAAATGTGATACCCACCCTCATAATACATATGCTCAAATTTTAAGTGAAACAGGTATTTTTAGTTTTTTTATAGTTGCATATTTATTTTTAAAACTGCTTTATGAAAATTTTAAAATAATGTTTACAAAAGAAAGAAAAAATAAAGATAAGTTAATTTTAATTAGTAATTGTGGAGTTATCTTGCCATTAATGCCCATAATCCCTTCAGGTAGTTTTTATAATAATTGGATTTCATGTTTAATTTTTTTTGCATTAATATTTAATTTTTATGTGAAAAAAAAATTTTCTACCTTATGAATTTTTGATTAAAATTCTCTAGATCTTGTGGAGTTCCTAATCCCCACATCTCATCAATTTTATGGATTTTAATTTTTTTTTTATCTTTAATTGACTCATTGTAAACTGGGCATACATAAAATTCATTATTAACTCTGATATTTTTGTTTATCATTTGCTCAGCATATTTAACGTAATCGGACCCTTTCTTCCAATAATATACGCCCACTGTTGCATTCTTAGAAATTACTTTTTTTTCAGCAACTTCCGTTACAAAATTGTGATTATCACATTTGGCGTATGACCATTTAGGATGTATTGACTCAAAAGTTAATATAGCTCCATCTAATTTTTTACTAGTGAAATCATACATAGATTTTGAACTATTCCATTTTATGAACTGATCTGAATTTGCAATAATTAGTGGGTTATTGTTATTTATGAATTTTTTTGCTAACAAAGTAGTACATGCAGCTCCTTCTGTGATACCATCTATTTCAATTATTTCAGATTTAGGAGCTAAAATTTTAAGTACACTTTTCAAATTGTATAGTTTTTGATGTTCTTTTTGTATTAAAAAAATAAATTTTCCTTTTACATTTAAGCTTTCTATTACCCATTGTATCATGGGTTTATTATCTATTTCTATTAGTGGTTTAGGGAAAACATATCCTGCATCTGCAAATCTTTGTCCAGCTCCAGCCATTGGTATGAGAATATTTAAATTTTTATCCTCCCATGTATTATTTTTTTTTGATAAGTTAAAATTATTTAGTTCGTTTAAATAATCAGTGATATTTTTAAGATTTGTCTCATTTATATCTTTAATTGGTAATAAATTTGCGCCTGATAGACTTGCTGCTTGTCTGCCTACATGTGAGTCTTCTACTATAAGTACCTCATCTGGATATAATTTAAACTTTATAAAAATTTTATAATATATCTCTGGGTGTGGTTTGGGCATTTTCACATCTTCGTTTGATAATGTAAAACTTATAAATTTTTTAATTTGTAAATTCTTTAAACAAATGTCTAATGTTGATTTTACAGCATTAGTTGCAACTGCTAATTTATATTTTTTTGAAAGATTAGAAAAGATTTGGACAACGTTTTTATTTTTTTTTACATTTTTTTTTATTTCATTTTCTGTAATTTTTTGTTTTAATCTTTTAATATTTTTTATTGTTTGATTGTCTAATTTTTTTGTTTTCGATATAATTTTTAATTTCTCTGCTGTAGGTAACCCATCAAAAATTTTTAAATGATCCTCATATGAAATACTATTGACACGAAATTTTTTTAAAGCTTTATTTAAAGAGTTAAAATGTATTTTTTTTGTATCAACTAAAACACCATCAAGATCAAATACTATAAGTTTTATCATTTTTATATTTTTCAATAAAATCTGAACAAATACCCATACATTTTTCTTTCCTAAAGTTAAAACTTTCTGGCAAAACACATATACTTTTTTCTGAAAGTTTTTTTCCAGGGTATGTCCAAATATATCCTTTACTTGTTATTGTATAAGAATCATTTTCATGCCAAAAAAAATGGCAATTTAATTTTTTCATTTCTTCTAATGCTTCAAGGTTTTTAGCATGACACCAAAATTTATCATTAATTAAAAAACTTGTATCTATTTTATATTCTGGAAAATCATGACCAAGATAGAATGAGTTATCTTTAAACCAAACATCAATTTCTACATCAAAACCTTTATCAATAGCCTCATTAATATAATCAGTGCTATTTTCTTTATTTTTATCTTTGCCTCTAGTGTTGCCTCTGTGAGAAATATATATCATTATATTAACTATTTTATATATATTAAGTATTAGAAAATTATATGTTTTACAATAAATTAAAAATTTTTGTTAAAAAAAATTTTCCAGCCTTAACAAAAAAATTTATAAATTTTAGGGATAATAATTATGTCTTAAGATTGATAAAAAATTTTTATGTATTGAAAGTAAATAAGAATATTCATGGTAAAAAAATTGTAAGCCAAAGTGGTTATATATTGAGTTATTCACGAAAAAATTATATTTCACACACAATAAGGCCAAAAAAATTAGATAACTTTTTCTTAGATGATTTTAATAATGATGACAATGACACATCTATAATTATACAAGGTGGATTGAAAGGAATAAATAGTTTTGTTGAAGAGTCGTTAAATATATACTTAACACTATTTAAAAATTCAAACATAATACTATCAACCTGGGATGATGAAATATCTGATAAGTTTATAAATAAATTTAAAGATAAAATACATATTATTAAAAATAATAAACCAATAAATTTTAGTCATAATCTCGATCTTCAAATTATATCAACAGCTAATGGAATAAAAAAAGCTAATGAACTTGGATCTAAATATTGCTTAAAAACTCGAACTGATTGTAGAATATATGAGGGAAAAAGTATTAAATTATGTAAAAATTTAATTAAAGCCTTTCCTATTAATGAAAAGTATAAAAATTTAAATTCTAGAATAATTTCATGCGCAGTAGATACAAGAAAATATAGAGTATACGGTTTGAGCGATATTCTTATGTTTGGAGAAACTAAAAATATGAGTAAATATTTTTTAAAAGAAGAATACGAAAGATCTTTGAAAATTTATGATTTTGGATCATATCCATGTATTATTAAAGATACTGCTGTAATAAATGAAATTTTTCTTTGTGCAAGATTTCTTAAGAATTTAGGTTGTGAAATGAATTGGACATTAGAAGATTGGTGGAAAAAATGTAGTGAAATATTCTGTATAATTGACCCATCTTATGTCGATTTCTTTTGGTATAAATACCATTGGAAATTTGAGCAGAGATTTTTAAAGAATTATACTTCAAACTTTAAACAGTCTTTGAGCTTTGCAGATTGGCTAGATCTTTATATTGAAAAAGATTTTACAACAAATACAAATCACGAAAAGTTCAAAGAGAAATGGAAGATTAAGGATGGTTTAATTGTCCAATAAGCATTTTTTTAATATTTTTTTTTCAGGATTACCTGGAGTATTATCAATTTTACTTACCTTTTTTTCAATACCAATTTTTTTAAATAAATTAAGTAATGACATTTATGCAAATTATTTGATTCAACATTTCATTTTATCAATTTCAATGATTTTAAATCTTAATCTTGGAAAAATTGCATCTATTAAAATGCAAATATTAAAACAAAAAAATAAAAATGATTTAATATTCACGACTATAATTATAAGTTTTTTTACAAGTTTGATTTTATCAACAATAATATTTATGGTTTATTATTTATTTTTTCAAAATATTGGATTATCTAAAATTTCATTATCTATTTTTATTGGATTAAATCTATCAATTTTATATATAACAATTGAAAATATTTCTAAAGGTTTGGGATATTTTAAAATATGTAGCCTATCAAACTTTATTTTTTACAGTCTATCATTATCTTTGCCTGCCTTTTTTTTATATAGTCCAGACATTGACTTTATAAAAAAAAATTTATTTAGTATATCGGTTTTTATTAAGTTTTTTGCTTTAATCGTTATATCTTTTTTTTTATTTTCTAAAAGATTATTTTCAAACACAAAATTAAATTTTGAATTCAAGAATTATTTTATTTTTCATTCAAAATGGATGACCTTGAACTCTATATACAATCAAGTATTTGATTATATTGATAAATATATTATAAAAATAAATTTAGGATCTCTCCTACTTATTAGTTATACCATTCCTCAACAAATAGCAGCAAAACTTACTTTAATATCTAATGCTTTGATTGCTGTGCTTCTACCGAAACTTTCAGCTTGTGAAAAAAAAAAAGAAAAACTCAAAATATTCAGTTCTAATTTTTACGCCTTTTTTTATTTGATTGGATTAGTTTTGTTATTTTTAATGCCTTTTTTTGATAATCTTCTTCAATGGTGGTTAAAAAATAACTACAATGATGAAATATTAATTTTATTTAAATTATTTTTAGTATTAACATTTCTTGGATGTTTATCACATATCATTATTTCACTCTATGAAGCAAACTTAGTAGAGAAGATAAATACAAAGCTAGAGTCATACAGTATAGTGCCATTTTTAATTGGTTTGTTTATATGTTTTTATTTAAAAAATATAATTTATTTTGCTTTATTATTGCTGTTAAAAGAAATAATTTTGCTTTTAATAAGAATTTTTTATATGAGAGATTTTATCTTAAATTATAAAATATTGATTATTCAATTATCATTATTTGTATTAATTTTTTTGCTATCAGTTATGAACTATAATAATACAACTTTAATAAGTTGTTCAATTTTTATTATTTTATCAATAAAAAATCTTCCCCTTAAGCTTATTAAAAATGAATTTTTCAATTAATCATAATGTATAAAAAAACTGCTATTGTATGTTTTTATGAAGCATCTAAGGGTGGGCATGGTGCTTCTGAAGTAACTTTGAGCATTTTACAATCAATAAAAAAAAGCAAATTGTTTGAAATAAAAAATTCTCTTTCTAAAATTAATAACCTTTCCAAAATGAAAAAATTTTTTAGTATTTTAGAAATAGTTTTTAAAATAAAAAAATATTTTAAAAATTCTTATAAGAATCTAATTATAATTGAGGGAGCCAGCTGGATAGGGTATTCTTTTTTTTTTTATCTTTTAGCAAGATTATTTTTAACTAAAAATAAAATTATTTATCATGGACATAATATTGAATATGATTTAAGAAAAAATAATAGTAATATATTAGTAATTTTTTTAACTAAAATTTTTGAGAGATTTATTTATAGAACAATTGAATTATCGACTGTAGTATCTGAGACTGATAGAAGAAGAATAGAGAATTTATACAAAATCAAACCTTTAATTTTTAAAAACGGTGTTCACTCAAAAAGATTAAACAAAAAAAAACCAAATTTTATTCTACCAAAAAGATTTTACATGTTCTCTGGTAGCTATTGGTTTAACCCGAATAAGATAGCAATAGATTATTTAATAAATAAAATTTACCCAATATTTCAAATAAAATTTCCAAATCTTTACTTAATTATTACTGGAGGAGGTCTTCCAAAAAAAATGATTAAAAATAAAAAAATATTATATTTTGAAAATTTAAATAAAAAAAATTTAAATTATTTGATTTCAAATGCTCAATTTCTTCTTATGCCTCTTAAAAAAGGTACAGGTACCAAACTTAAAACAATTGAAGCATTAATGCTGGGAACCCAAATAGTTTCTACAAAATACGCAATGAGAGGTATAGAAAAAAAATTTCAATATCAGCCAAAAATATATTCAAACATTTCGCAGTTAGTAAAAATTATATCTTCATATAAAATTAAAAAAAATAAGAAACTACTGAATAAATCAGTAAATTATTATAAAAAGCAATATAGTATGGAACTAATAATTGATGAATTTTTTAAAAAAGTAACCAAAAATGGATTTAAATTTAAGTAAAACCAAAGTCTTAAGTTATTATTTCATATGGATACTAATATGGCTTTCAATTGGCGTTGATCCTGAAATTTTTATAAATATAATTTTTAAATTAAGAAACGGGGAAAAAGTTGATTTAAGTGAGATATCAAATTTTATCAGAATTGCCTCACCGATTATTATATCATTTTTTATAATAATTTTTAATTACGGAAATATAAAAAATATATTTTATAAATATTTTTTTAAAAATATAACGTTCAGTTTGCTCAATATATTTTTAATCATTAAGTTGATTGCTAACTTGTACACAAATAACCCAAATATAAATATTTTCTGGGTTTATATAGCCTGGACATCAATATTTGTGATTGCTCTTATAGATGATAAAAACCCAAATAATTTAAAATATGCAAAATATATATCTTTAATAATTCTTTTTTTAGTTTTTTTAAGATTTTCATACCCATTAGCAACAAATTTTTTTTTATCTAGTACGTCAATTTATAATCTTTGGCCTAAAGTATATTCTTTTGATTTTGGAGCTCCAAGACCTACTGGTCTATCAAGAACTGCATTATTAATATACTGTTTTCTGTTAGTTGGTTTTTACAACTCTAATAATTATTATAAGTCCAGGCTTTTTTTATTAATATTGTTAGGAGGTTGGATTATCTTCCTTCAATCTCGAACAATTGTGTTCTTATTTTTCTTCTTAAATGTTTTAGCATTCTATTTAAATAATAGTTTCAATTTAAAGTTAATAGTTAAAAATATATGTTTGTTATTTCTTTTACCTATTTTATTATTTTATGGTGCAAATTCTTTAAAAATTCAATTATTAGAAAATAAAAATTATATTAAATGGTTATCTGAAATTAAACATGACCATAGCGAAAAGGAAATTAAAAGACGTCAACTATTTATTAAAGAGGAGCTTCGTCAAGGAGGGAAAGTAAAAGATGTACAAATTTTTAGAGATGTTGATCCAAGATCATTTACATCTTTTAGAACATTGCATTGGAAAGAGATTATTAAAAAAGTTAAATCATCACCTTTTATTGGGTATGGTGCAAAGGGTGATAGATTTTTAATTGATCAATCTGCCTCTAATCTATATTTTTATACCTTATCCTCATCAGGATATATAGGTTTGATCATTATTTTAATTCTATCTATAAGATATGTATATTTAGTCATTTATCTTTTATTTTATGAAAAAATTTTTAAAGATAAGAAAAAAATATTAATATCATCATCTTCATTTATCATGATTCTACTTTTCTTAAGAGGTATACTTGAAACAAGCTTTGGAATATTCAGTATAGATTATTGTATATTTATTATTTGTGCCTTGATTATTGAGAATGAATATAATTATCTAAGAAAAAAAATATGATTTGTTATTTTAAAAAATATTTAATTAAATAAAGTGACTTTAAAATTCTTAAAAAATATTCTCTAGGGTTATAAATGGTTCTTAATAACCAGCCCATGTAAAGCTTATCAATAGTATCATTAATTGGAGCTTGTGATTTTGTTAAAAATGCAATCGCTGCACCTGTACATAAAATAGAAGTTTTAAATTTAATACTGGTTTTTATATAAAGACCTAAAATTTCTTGTGTCTCTCCTCCTAAATTAATTATAATATAATTGGGTTTAAAATCTTTTATTAACTTAATCAATTTTTTATCAAAAATATTATTTTTAGAATATATAGGTGCTACATAGTTTTTAACATTGATTATATTTTTAGAATTTAAATATTTTTTATTAATCTTTGCTTCTTTGATTGAAGGATCAATACATAAAAATTTTGTATTTTTTTTAAATTTTATGTTTAAAAATTTTTTTAAAAATAGATAACCTGAAAATTTACTAACTTTTATACCTTTAAATATCCTTAATAAAATACAAAAAAAACCACTATCAAAAATTGCTATGTCAGACTTAATTAAAGAATTATAATATAAATTATTGTTGTCTATATTTGTTAAGGCTGAAGCTGCAGGTGCTACTAAATATCCTCCTTTATTTAATTTTGAATATAATTTTAAAAATGGAAGATTATAAAATTTTATTTTTTTTAAAAATTATTATATTATTTTTCATTACAAATTTTATTTTATGATCTTAATACTATAAATTATCTAAATTTTCTAAAAAATGTTTAGGAAAACAAAAAAAATATATTACTGGGCTTGCGATATATCAAAAAATAGTGGGGAAGGAATACTCGCAAACTCGTTTATTACTAATTCATCGAAAAAACTTAAAGCTTACACATTTATAAACCTTAACTTTAAAAACAAATTTCAAAAAAATGACAAATATTCTAAAAATAATAAAATTTATAATAGTATTTATCATAAATATGTATTTCCATTCATTGGGATACTTAAACTTTGGAATTTATTTTTAAAAAAAAAAAAGGTTTGTTACATTAACTACCTGCCCTTATGGAATTTTTTATTATTTTTGCTTTTACCACCAAATACAATTTTGGGACCAATAACTGGAACTGCAAGGCGAAAAGATTTTCTATTTTTATTTTTTGACTTAATGGAAATTATTAGTCTTTTAATAATAAAATATCGTTTTAATGAATTATATTTTTCTCATAACTTTTATTTTTTTAAATACGATTTAAAGAACAATAATTATCATAAAAATTATATTTTAAAAGATTTTAAGTTTAAAAAAAGAAAAAAACTAAAAAAATATGATTTTATAATTTATTTTAGAAATCGTTCCTACAAACATAAAAAATATTTTGAAGAAATTATAAAAAATTTAAACAAAAAAAATTATAAATTTGCAATAATTGGTGACAATATAAATATTAAAGGAAATAAAAATTTTGGTTATGTTTCAAGAAAAAAGGCACAATCGATAATATCAAGTTCAAAATTTGCAATAGCTAATCCAGAAAACTTATATAGTTATTTTGTTCAGGATTGTTTGAGTGCCCATCTAATTGTTTTTTACAACTTTGATTTAAAAAAATATATAACTTTTGGGAAAAAATATTTAGTATCTATAAAGTTTAGATCTGTTTTATCAGATTTTAAAACAATGCATAATTTCGTTAAAAATTTAAAATAAATTATGAAATTTTGCTAAAAATTACATAAATCAGGCATTTAATTCCATCTATGAAAGTTATTTTTTTTCCCTGTTTGGGAGTTCTAGGTTTAAATTCAATTGGAACTTCTAAATGAAAGATTTTTTTTTTGAAAATTTTTATTAAAATTTCAAAATCTAAATCAAAGCCTTTTCTTGTAAAATTTATACTTTTTAAAGTGTTAGAGTCGAAAGCTTTAATTGAGGTGAAAGGGTCAGAGATTGACCTATTATAAAAAGCTAAAATAAATAAATTTATTAACTTACCTCCATATTTGCTTAAAAAAAGTGTTACAAAATTATTTTTATATATTTTAGCTAATTGATCATCCAATATATTTTTTATCATCCTACTACCAAGAACAACTTTGCTTTGATTCAATATTATTGGCTGTACTACCTTCTCAATATCATTTACTTCGTACTCGTTGTCAGAAGGAAAAAATACAACTATATCTCCTTTGCTTTTATTAATTCCAAATTTTAAGGCCTCGCCTTTACCAGTGTTATTTAGTTTATAAAATTTAAATTCTTTAAATTTACTAATTATATTTATACTGCCATCATCTGATCCACTATCAACTATAATTATTTCTAATACAAAATCTTTATATGAGAATTTTAAATTTTTTAATTTTGTTAAAACTTTAAAAATTGTTCTTTTTTCATTTAAACATGGGACTATGATACTTATTACTGATTTAGGAAGTTTTTTAATCAAATCCCTTTTATTTGATAGAAGAAAAATTTTATTTGCTAACCAATTTGGGTAATGTAATCCTTCTCCTTTTTCCCAATCCAAAAGAGTAAAATTTTTTTTTTTATCAAAAATTAAATAATTATCTTTTTTAAGTAAATTTCTATCTTCATCATCAAATTTATTTATAAGATAATAATTTATTAACTTACTATTATTAATTTTTTTTTTAAAATTTTTATTAAAAAAATAATTAAATTTTGAAATTATGCTCGATACATTTTCATTGTAAATATCATTATCTAAAAATATATTTGTAATTAAAAATTTTTTTGCTTTTGATCTTGATATAATATCTCTAATATCTTTTGTTATATAACTTGGAAATAAAGAAGAATACTGAGTTCCAGGTCCATAAATAATAATATCTGATGTCAGTAACTTTTGTTTAACAGACTTATTTAATGGTGGAAAAACTTGTTTACTTTTCAAATATCTTAATTTTGAGCTAATATTGCTTTTTTTCAAATCTTCAATTTTATTTTTAGATATTTTTTTTTTAATAAAAAAATATCTTTCACAACTGCTTTTTGTTTATTACTTACCAATTCTCCTTCATTTGTTATAATTTTTCCATTTTCAAGTATTACATTTAAAAAAAGGTTAATCCCATTTGTAATATTTAAAACATTATTTTTTATATCTAGTAAATTTTGAACTTCCATTAATGATTTGTTGAAATTTTTATTATTCTTTAAAAATAAACTAGCTATTAAAATATTTCCTAAGGATAGATCGGGTAAACTCAAAGTTTTTTTTGAGATATAATATTTGAGAAAAACTAAAAAACAGGATTTCAAATATATAAATTTTTCATAAGACAAATTATAAATTTCTAATTTTTCAATAAATTTGTTTTTTTTATTAAGTTTCATTATTGATAAGAAATCTTTTGCTGAAATATTATTTGGAAACCTGAAGTTTAAAATATTACTAAAAATTTTGCCATCGTTACTATTACTTTCAATTAAATGTGAAAAATTTTTTCTAAAATCAGAAGGTCCTAGAATTTCAGGTATGTACTTTCTTATCTCTCCCGTTGATTTGCCATCATCATATCCATTTACTAATATATTTAATTCAATTTCATTTATTTTTGACAATAATTTGATGAAACGATCATTACCCGATCCTCCAGAAAATAAGGAAATTTTAATTTTTCTTTTTTTTTGCATTTTCAAATGATTTTATTTTAATTACTTTGAATGGAACCATTTCCATTTTGGTATCAAATTTTTTTGTAAAGAAATTACGGGCCTGTTTAAGAATTTTAATAGGATGAAAAAATAATTTCGTTAATAAAAAAATTGAATACATTATTAATCTTTCCCTTGATAATTTTTTATAATCTTTTCTCCATAATGGTGTAAAGGTTAAATCTGAAAAATTTTCAAAACCATCAAATTTTTTATAAATACTTGATCCTGGAATTGGTGTAATTATAAAAACTGCAATTTCATCTATTCCTTTTTTCGTTAAATCAAAAATCATTTTTTTTGTTTTTATTAGATCTTTATTATCTTCACCTGGATAACCAATAACAAAACATGCTTGTGTATAGATTTTTAATTCATTCATTTTTTTTACAGATTTTAAAGCATGATTATAATTAAATGGTTTTTCAATACTTTTCATAACTTTTTCTGATCCACTTTCTGGAGAAATAGATACATAATTGCAACCAGATTTAGCTAACAAATTAATAGTTTGATCATCTTTAATACTTTCAATTTTAGTTCCAGCAACTATTTTCCATTTAATTTTTAAATCTGCATCTATTAATAAATTACAAAATTCTTTAGTTCTCTTATCGTTTACAGTTGGATTTAAATCTTCAAAATGAAACTCTTTAATATCAAATTCTTTTTTCCAATATTTTATTTCCTCAATAATATTTATTGGGGATCTTGAACGCCATTTTCTCTCATTAGTTTTTGGAACAACACAAAAATTACAAGGATATGGACATCCTCTAGACGTTAGTAGTGGTAAATATTTTTCACTAGACAAGGGACCGTGTGCATATCCTAAACTCCAATAATTTTTTATAGGAAATTCTTCCCATGCTGGAAAAGAGAGGTCGTCTAAATTATTTACAAAATTAATTTTTTCATTTTCAAAGTTTTTAGATAACAAACCATTAATTTCCTTTAAATATTCTTGATTTCCTAAGTTATTATACAATTCTAAAGATGCATTTTCCAAATCTCCTATAATTATATAATCACATCCTAAATTTAAAAATTCATTTTTTATTTTGGATAATGAATATGCAGTAACAGCTTGAGAATTTTCTAATATAATTATTGGAATATTTTTATATGTTTTTTTCAGGTATTTTATTATTTCAACGACAGATAAATGATTTGCTACCTGGTTAGCATAAATAAAAAAGCAAGATGCATTATTTAATTCAGTACTATCGATATCGCTAATTTTTTTTCCAAAAATCAAATGTTGCTCACTCTCAGAGTGATTTTTTGGATCTAAACCAAAAAGATCAATAACTTTCAGAGGAATTTTTTTTTTTTTAAAATGGGATACTAAATAAGCTAAAATAATTGGCATATAAATTATACCAGTTGTAAATTTATCATTTTTTTGAACACAAAGTTGTGGATTAATAAAAACTGCTGACATTCTAATTAGTAAACCTATACCTGATTATTGTTATAAATGCCTTCAAAGCATCCATAAAATTAATTTTTTTACCCTCAGCTTTTGTCCTTGGAATATATTGAATTGGCACCTCAATAATTTTATAGTTTTGTTTTATTAATTTTGCACTTATCTCATGATCAGCCTCGAAGCCGTTAGAATTAATTTTGTTGTCTTCAAAAAATTTTTTTGGATAAAGTTTATAACCAGTCAACGGATCACTAATGAATCTTTGATAAAGCAACAAAAATTGTAAAACAAATATTATATTCGCTATATACGAGGATATATTTTGTTTCCTATAAAATTTTGGAATTAAATTTAAGTAAAAAGGTTTATACCTTGACCCATATACAGACATCTTTTTATTAATTTGAACATTATCAATCATTTTTATTATATCATTGGGATTATATTCAAGATCTCCATCCTGTATTAAAATAAATTCGCCTCTTGCCTGTTTAATTCCCGTTTGGACTGCTTTTCCTTTTCCAAAATTTTCTTGATTTATTAGTATCACTTTTTGAAATTTCTGTATAATTTCTTTACTTTTATCAGTTGATCCATCATTTATTACTATAATTTCCTTTGAAAATTTATTTGAATTGGCATTAATCTGAATAATTCTTTCTAGTAATTTACCTATATTCTTTTCTTCGTTAAATACCGGAATAATAATTGAAACAAGCGTCATAAAATATCCTCTAGAAAATTTATTCCAATAGTATCCTTATAACTACTTGCCTTTATAAGATCAATTTTCTCAATTTTATTAAAATAATAAAATGATTTGAGAAAATCAATTTCATTTGTTTTTTTTGAAATAATTAGTTTTTTTTTTATTAGTTTAATTAAATTTTTTTTTACAAAATTAGTATTAAATAAAAAAAAGCCACAATCAGTATAACCAAACCTAAACTTTTTATTAGTTTCCCTTGTCTGTACAATATCAAAGAAATTTTTTTTTTTATCTAGAAATACTTTAACATATGGTTTCTTTTTATAAAAAATTGGAAAAGTGAATAAAGAATTATTTTTTCTAAATTTTTGGATTGATTTGTTAATAGTATTCTCTGTTAAGTATATTTGATCTGACCACAATACTGCAGCGGATTTAGTTTTTACTTTTTTTAATCCTAATAATACTGCATGACCCATACCAATTGGACTTTTCTGAACAACAATTTTAATATTTTTAATTTTTTTTTTTTTTAAAATATTATTAATTTCAGGTTTATTAAAATTATTAGAAATTATAATTATTTTATCTGAAAATTTTTTGCATTTATTTACTATATGCTCAATAAAAGTTTTATTTTTGAATTTAAAAAAAATTTTGCTTTTTTTTGATTTAAACCTAGTACTTTTGCCAGCAGCAGGTATTATAAAAGTGATTTTGTTATCAATCATTCTTTTTAAAAATAAATGTAGTTTGCCCTAAATTATACGGAACTGGAAAACGTTTAATGCCAATTAATTTAATAATTTTTTCAATCAAATAAACTGGTGGAAATATTTTTTTTGCTCTGAATAAAATATATCCTAATTCAAGATATTGAAAATGAGGAAATGAGTTTATATAAGAAAAATCATATTTATTTAAAATATTCTGAAGAGATTTTTTATTAAAATAATATAAGTGAACATTTAAATAAAAAGGCCAATTTTTTTTCATTAGTTTACAAGAAATACTATCAATATCTGGAACGTTAATAATGAGAATTGTATTTTTTTTAGACAACTCTTTAACCTTTAACAGAGTTTGATCTAAATCAGTGACATGTTCTAATACATCCCAAAAAGATATAAAATCAAATTTTTTTTGTTTTTTTACAGTATCAATTGACCCTTGATTTATATTCACATTATAATTTTTTTTTCCAAAATTTACCATCCATTTACTTGGCTCATAACCCTCTTCATTAAATCCAATATCTTTAATTGATTTTAAAAAGGCTCCTGAAGCAGATCCTATATCAAGAAAACTCAAATCTCTTATCTCTTTTATGTCAATCAAATGAAGTATTTTTTTCATACTTTTTTTGAAAGTTTTGATTCTCCATTTATCTTGTTCAAGATGTTTATTGTCTATATTTGTTTCATAAGATGAAAATATAATATCTGAATTAATTCTTGGATTTAAATAACTAAATTTACAAGTATTGCATTCAACTAATTGATCAATTAACATATCATCACTCGAAGATTTATATACTTTGAGAATATCTTCTAAACTATGAATTTTTGAATAATCTGAATAGCTTAATATTTTATAAGAGTCGTCGTTACATGAAGGACATCTTATCTTATCAAGGTATTTTTTTATATCGAACATTATTATAACAGTTTAATCTGCAATATGATAAAAAATGAATTATTTCAATGAATATTAGAAAAAATTATAAAAATTCAAATATAATATTAATTATAATTTTATTATTAATAGCTCATTCAAATAAAGCATTTTATAACTTTTACGTTACGGCTAAAACCCCCCTTAAAGAAAGATTGATAAGAACCTATGGTTATTGTGACAATGAAAGTTATGGTTTTATTAGCAAAATTTTTGAAGATTACTCCATAAAAGATAATATACAAATAATAAATGATAATCCTAACTTTACATTTAATAATAGCAATTGGTTCAAATATATAATCAACGAAAAGTACAATAAAAATAAATTAATCATTATCAACAATAAAAATGTAATAAATTTTGAAAATAATGATTATGTGAGTGTTGTTTTTGAAAATACTTATTATGGTAAATATAAAATAATAGAAAAATTTGAAAATTGTTATTTTTTGGATAAAAATGATTGAAATATTAAATTTATTTTTTATATGTTGTATTCTTTTTTTAATTTATAGTTTTCCTTCTAACAAATATGTTTTTAATAAATTGGTTAATAAAAATATATTTTTATCTATTAATTTAAATTTTTTAATTATAACAAATATTTTTTTTGTACTTTCTTTCTTTGACGTAGATTTAAAATATTTATTTTATTTTTTTTTGTTAACTTCTTTATTAAATTTATTTTTCTATGATTTTTCAAATGTTAAAAAAAATAAAGTTTTGTTAATTTTTTTCGTTTTATATATGGTTAGTTATTCTTTAATACTCTCATCTTCACCCATGCTAGAGTGGGATGCTGCAGTAAACTGGATTTTTAAGTCAATGAATTTTAAAAGTGGTTATAGTTTTAAAAACCTTGTAAATATTCCTGGTGTAACAGAATATCCACATTTGGGAACTTATTTATGGGCATTTACTTGGAAATTAAGTTTAATAGACAATGAGTATACAGGAAGAATTTTTTTTATTTTTGTCTACTTGATAAGTCTTTTCTTAGTAATTTCAGAATTTAAATCAAAAATAATAATTAAAATATTTATTTTATTTTTAATATTAACAATTAGTTATGATGATATTCTCTTATCAGGCTATCAAGAGCCTCTTATGTTTGCACTTTGTATTATTTTTGTTTATTTGCTTAAAAATAAAAATTTTAAAAACCAAAACTCTCTTAATCTTTTATTTATCTTTTTATGCTCAAACCTAATTTTATGGACAAAAAATGAAGGTACAATTATTTTAATTTTTTTAAGCACATTCATTATTTTGAAAAAGGAAATTTCAATAAGATATAAAACTTTAGTTATTTTATCTTTTGTTTTTTTAATTGTTTTAAAAAAATATATTTTTTTAGTTTATTTTGAAAATTTTTTCATAGGTTGGAAAGGTTATGAATTTCTTGAATTTCAAAGTTTAATACAGCCAGAAATTTTAATTAGAATTCCTTATTTACTTTTTCAGGTTTTAATTACTTTTTTTAAATATCCAGTTTATATAATTTTCATAATAGCTTTTGGTTTATCAATGCTAAAAAATAAAAATAGTTTTACAGAAGATTTGAGTTTTATAATTTTTTTCATACTAAATATTTCTTTATCTGTAGCAATATTTTATTTTACAAACGATAGTAACTGGTTGTTTCATGCAAAAGTAGGTCTTGACAGAATACTATATCAAACTTCAGGAATATATTGGATCTTCATATTAGGATTTATAAATAGAACATTAATATTAGAAAATAAAAATTAAACTTTATTTCTTAACTCTTTGATTACATTTTGTTTTTCCCTCATTATTATTTCATGAAAAGAGAAATTTTGATAATTTAGTTTTTTTCTTTTGTCTAAACAATTATATAGATTATCGAAACTTGTTAATTTTGTTTTATATACTTTAGTTCTATTTTTATAAATTTTATTTTCATACAACAAAAACTTTTTTGTATATTTTCCATGATACATTTTAATTTCTCTTTTAATTTTTTTTGAACAATTAAGTTTAATAAAAACTTCTAAATCTTTAAATAAATACTTAATGATAACCTTTTCATGAAAACTATTTTTTTTTTTAACTATGATAGTTTTTTCTACAACAAACTTTGGGAATTTTTTAAATAAGTACAAAATTAAAGATAATGGATGATCTAACCACTCATAAGAAAATTCAAATTTTTTTTGGTAAAATTTTTTTATATTAGAGTAATTAAAAATTATTTTTTTTGATCTTTCTTTTTTTATAGCTTTTTTCGCTTTTGTTAAAATGGGATTAAAAGTATCAATATAATCAACAAGTAAATATTTTTTTTTTAATAATTTTTTAATTTTATTAAGTTGAGAAAAGTTTTTTAAAAAAGGTTTTTCAACTAATATTTTATTAACATAAGAAAATTTTTTAAGATA